>Ga0209319_1001154_pt1 | contig 23713 bp, 13 predicted proteins | sample RifGroE2_FD_184000 | JGI IMG/M metagenome (GOLD analysis project Ga0209319, IMG submission 184000) | Groundwater microbial communities from Rifle, Colorado - Groundwater E2 (SPAdes) (version 2) | ecosystem: Environmental > Aquatic > Deep subsurface > Groundwater | place: Rifle, Colorado, United...
TAGTAAAAGGCACGGTTCCATTATTGGCAACGCAAGCTTTGAAAGAAGATTTTTCCGGAGCAACCAAGTCTCTACATACACCCATGTATGGACTGGAGGTATTATTCTTGAAGCTGTAAGGCAACCCGCCATTGACTACTGAGCTGTATTCTGTCATATCAGTAAAGCCGAAATTATATATCGGATTGTTATTTAATTTATTGCCTGGAAGCCCGTTCCAGTCGTATGGATCCTGTACATTAAGTGGCTGTAGAATACTACCGAACGGCAGGTGAGGCGCAGTATAGCCATAGCCCCAGAGTAACCCGCCGCCCAAGTCGAGCATCGGCAAGATAAATTTACTGCCATCGAAAACACGACCACTCCAATATTTATTTTCGCCGGTTTCGGTTACTACCTTGGCAATCTTGCTACAATATGACATTTTATCGTCAAAAAGCGTGTTCGTAAGTTTGTCATAAAATTTAACACCTTCTTCAGAAACCAAATCCATAGTCCCTAAACTTACCGATATAGTTGTAGTGTTTATTAAGCTACCATTATATTCAAACCAACCGTAATTAATGTCCGTATCTATTTTATACATAGTACCAGTTGCATTACAATTAATACTCCATGGATCATTTGGGTCCCAACTACTTCCGCCATTACCTCCGCAAATTGTACAATCTGCTACACATATGGTTGCATATCCATTGGGACAATTTTGATTTATAGTGCTTAATGGGCAATAATTATTTGGCCCTTTTGGAGCTCCCATTTTAGTATTTATCTTTCTCTTCTCCACCGGAATCAAAGCCTCTGCTTCTTGACAGAAATATAATGGCGTCTGTCCTTGATAGCCGGCGCTTTGCTCGACTATGGCATCTCCTTTAATTCTCTCACCTGGCCACCATAGCAAGCAGGTATTAGGATCGCCCGGTTGTCGGTCATATTGCAAGCAATAGCCTTTCCAGCCTTTGTATTTGACGCCTGAATCATCATAATATTCACAAGATAAAGAATCCTCTTCCGCATACAAGCGGCAGGCTTGAGTAGTGTTCCAATCATTTGAGCCATCTTTGCGAGAATTCAAAGCCGGTTGGATGTTTACGCTGTCCACATAAAAGTTTCCACTATTGCCGGTAGAGCTCAGACTGATATTGACTGGCGAAACACTGCTAGTAAATTCAATCATCTTCAAAGTCCAATCATTTCTTGCATCCAGGATTGAAGTATATAATACATTGCCGTTCGCTTTGTCTTTGATCTGAATAGAGGCAGCGCCATCGGTCAGATTAAGAGTATTCATATAAGCGGATAAGATATACTTTGTGCCAGGAGAAATATGTATTGTTCCGGAGATAGCCTGATATTGAGAACCTATCTTTAAGAAGCTCTTGCCATCAAATGGATATCGGACACCTTCGGTCTGTCCGGCCACAGGATTATTTATTACCCTAAAACCATTTTCACTCCAACTGCCATTTTCAAAACTCCAACCCATCGGCTTGCCTGCAAGACTATAGAATTCGAAACTTCCATTTGGCACGATAGCCAGTTCACCTTTTTGTTTCATGTCACCAAAGCGATAACTTCCTTGCAGATTGTTATCATCGATTCCCTCATAGGAAACCATACTATAACCGCTGACATTGCCTTTGGATTGCATATCACCTCCGGGCAAAGATACTGTTTGATTGACAGGCACCTTGTCGGAAATCAAATTCATGCAATTACCCTTATCATCAACGCTGTTACACACGCCGATATCTGAACAATAACTTGCCTGTTGGCCATTATTGTCCTTGTAAACCACCTTAGTCAAACAGGTCATCCATTTGTCGCAAACGCGGTCAGGAGTAACTTTTATCAGCTGATTTGAATCTGCCATCCCCGGATCTGGTGATGCAGTAAGATTGACGCTGATATTATCGGCATCGTACACCAGGCCGGCCAACCCCAAGCCTTCTTGGCTGCGTTGATTGAATAAGATGCAGCCCTCTTCAAAATTAACAGAACCATTACAGCTTGATTTATCAATGTCTTTGCCTGATTGATAATCTACAACTACTTTCTTAAATTCTACCCGATTATTAACGCTCAAATCGTCTATTTCAATCGTACAAACAGTACTGGCGCCTGTGTAAATAAATATACTACTCATGTTGCTATCCAGCGTGAAAGTAGTAGAAAGATTCGGAGTATTACCTAACCTATTAGTATATGGCTCCAACTGATAAAATCTGTTGTCGCAATCTTTTATCGTTAAGCTGCCAGTACCCTTGCCAGCAAGCCGATACAAAGTATATTCATCAACCTTTATCTGTTGTCCTGTTCCGACAATCCAACCACTGCCTGGCCCACTGCCTAAATCTTTAAAGTCGCCATTAAATACAAGGTTGTCAGAAAAAGCGCTAACCGGATCAATCAATTCCGTGCAGGTCGATTGATCTGCCGGACAGATTCCTGCCCAGCCTTGAGGCTGTACTATCTGCCTCTTGCCTTGACCGAAAGTCTTGGTAGGTCCCGCTACATCAGTGGTACATTCTACATCTACATCTTTTTCAAGACATCTCTCCCCTTCACCGCAATCCTGATCACCCAAACAGACATTGCCGTCGCCGATATTGTCGTTGTTCGTGTCGCAATTATGGGTTTTCTTTGCCAACCAGCTTTGTCCCTGAGCATTCTTCTTTTGCCGCCATTCGCAAGCTTCATCGCCTGGGTCTCTGAAATAAACCTGCCCTTCCGCTGTGGAATAGGCGCTACAATCTACTGCGTCAGAAGTACACAATGAACTGTCATACTTATCTGGATTATTTTTTATATAAGCATCATGATAAAGAGTTGTTACATCGTAATTATAGGCTTTACCCAAACGTTGACAGCCTTTGTCTTCTTCATTACATTCTTTGGATTTGTCATAAACCGCATAAATATATTTATCTTCTGAAACGGTAACATCGTCATCGGTAGGAGCTCCGGCATTAAAGCTTTTGCTGTATGGTGAATTTGAATTCTGAGTATCAATCATCAGTTCACAACCCACAGCGCTGTCCTTACACAGATAGGAAAATGATTTCAAATAATGCTGGATATTGTCCCTGTCCTTGTATTCGTCACAGCCAAGCATATAGTTGGCATAGGGATTACCTTGTAAATCTTGATTACAAGAATCCGGAGTTTTCCAAGAATTCTTAATCAGATAATATCGATCGGAAATTTCAGTCAATTTAATATTGTCGATAAAGAAATCACCCACGCTAGAAGCAGTGATAGTGAATATTTCATTCTGAGTCGGGATATGATTTACATTCGAAAGACTTATTTCATATAGTTGCCACAAATTTTTTACCGGAGTAGTAGTAGCAAAAAAATCTTTATTCGTTCCATCGCTTAGAGCGGCAGAAAGACTGAGGTTACTATTGCTTTTGGCCATAAAGGACAAGACATAGGATTTGTCTTTCTGGATCATATTCGGTACCGGCAAGCTGATTGCCGAAGTGCCTTGAGCGTACAATGAATGGCCGTTTAAGGTGATTGCTTCCATACTGGAAACAACTGTCCCGCCGTTAGCCTGCCAGCCTTGGACAGTCGCATCTTCAAAGTCATTGGCAAAAACTACCCGGATGTTCTGACCGGTATTGCCAGTATATTCTCGACAACCATTGTCGGCTGCAGAACAAGACATGCCTTCATTAGGAATGGCATTGTAAATACAAGATTGGGTAGGATTGTCCCAGGTGCCACCGTTCTTACAAAGAATACATTGATTGTCTAAGAAGCTAACATCTTTATAATTTTCAGTCGGATAAATTGACTTGCCATTACATTCGGCAGCTGAAATGTCATTGCCCTGCGCATCCTTGACAATGTTTTTTTCTGTGCGGCGATAAGGATGGCAATTTTCGGAACAACTGACGGTATTATTATACAAATGATGAGACTTGACTCCGTCCTTAGCATAGAACTCACGACAATTAGGATTATAGCTTGATTCACCTAGCTTGGTACTGCAACCATTAACACCGTAAACCGCCTCCTCGGCAGGATTAACAATAAATGGATGGGAATTCAACCCGCCTTTTAATATAACAACTTTCAATTGATAACCGGTTTCGTTTGATCCTTCCCAACTATAAAATTCCGTACAAGCACCATCTGAGGCTTTTATACATTGCCTTAGAGAAGAATAATATTCAATTCCTTCCCCTCCTTGGGCAACTTTGTCTAAATTGGTGAATTCATCACAGCCTGCAGCCTGAGCATTGCAAGTCTTGGCTGTTTTGGCAATAAGATTTTCTGGCCGCAAGGAATCAAAAGTCGATTCGGATTGGATAAATGAATCAAAGCCGACACATTCAGCAACACAATAATCTTTAGTGGATGCCTTGGCCGGCACTTTGGTGCCATCGGTCTGTGAAGTGTACAACTCACAGCCAACATCATTCAAATTACAACGGGCGGCGAAATTCTTACATTCTTCCGGTGGAGTGCCAAGATCGCATTTCAGGTATTCTGGAGCAAGTTTTTCATAGACTAATCCTTGCTGACCATAAGCTCCATAGCTACTGCTGTCTCTGCCCCTTTCCAATTTTATGGCATCGATTACACAGTTCGTGTCGGCGCTATCCACGGTAAAGGAGATCCTCACTTGGTTGGTGGCGGCATTAAAGGTGTAGGCAGTTTTGTTGCTTTGCCAATCAGCACCTGGCAAAAAGCTGACAGCAACTTGGTCGGTGTGCAACTTATAAGTACTGTTGACAGAACAATTTTTGGCATAAAAAGACAGGGCGTATGACTCACCATCTATATTGTAACTGCTACCACCTGCAGGACCGATTACTACGATTTTTTCATTCGTTCCTGTATTTAATTTTAATCCGGAAATACCTTCGAAACTTTCGGTTGAAGTAGCGCCTAAGACACCCCAACCGCCATTGACTAAATCTTCTTCAAAGCTGGAATTGACCAGCAAATTAGCTCCCAAGCCTTCTTTGGTTCGGATCAAGCCACGACAGCCTTCCGCTTCCTCTTCACAAACCTCAGCGCCGCCATCGAAGAATATCTTGTCGCCGACTGAAGTTTGAGTGCAAACATATTTGTCTTGCGCATAATCAAAGTCCGTACAATAAGAAGCACAGCCGGCATTATCCATCGTACAACCGGCGTATTTTAAAGTATTTTTCAAATAAGAAACTTCTGTATTATCGCTTTTCTTGAATGTTTCGCAAGTATTATAAAGCGGCTCGCAAGAATCCGAGCTGAAGTTCCACTTACGACGCTCCTCGATACAATAGCCATAAAGCTTGCAGGAGCCATCATCATTTTCTTTGATACAAGATTGCTCATCAGCGCAATATTTATCATCCCTAGTGACAGTCGCCTCGCCAGCAGTGACAGAAGAAGAAACAACAAATGATCCGTAGCCTTCCCGGGCACAATAATTCAAGGGTGCTTTCAACACCCATTTAGGATCCACCAACCCTTCGCACCAAGACTCAGAATATCCTACATATTTATCACTACTGGAATAGCATGCTACAAGATCTCCAAGATTCCTTGGTCCCTTATCCTGATTAATTTTTATGTATTGCGCAGCAATTTCCCAGCCTACCGGTACAATACGGAATTTGCGCAAAATCATCATCGATCTATATGGATACCCTTCGTTATATTTTGGCTCCAGTTCCTGAGAGATAAAACCAAACACGCCGTCCTTATTCAAATATCCATCTTCCATCGCTTTGCCAACAGTCAGCTTATTCTGAATTGCCTGGATTAATTTATTATCAATAACACAATTAGTTGGTCCGGCCTTGTTGGGATCAGGGCACTGCGACAACTCCGTCAAAATATTATAATCACCCCTGACCGTAAAATTCGGTTCGATTATTTTTTTTAATTTTTCCTTAGTGGCACTAATACCTCCTCTGTCAGGCCCAGCTCCAAAATTCGTCAACCTCGACCAATCAAAAGGATTGGAGATTGATTTACTGCCTTCTCCGAGTTTATTTATTAAAGTATTGAAACTGGTAATTGCTAATTGATTTATAAATACTGAAGCAGCATCCATTAAAGCATTCCCAGTATATTTTCCAAAATTTGCAGCCTGGATTGCTATTGTGCTGTCTAACATTCTTGCTTGATTGTCGGGAGGACTTATAGTGTAGCCGCCAATTAATGATTTAACGTCAATCCATCCATTTTTTCTTTGTAATTCCATCGCAGCTGTTCCCTCTAATATATTTTTCTTTTCCATCAAGCCTGTTTGGGTGGATAAAGCTATGCCAAAATCATTAGAAGTAGGGTTGAACATGTCCTGAAACTTATTCAAGAAATCACCGCTTGATAATTCTTTCTCCCAATTTTGTTTTAACTTTGAAAAAGTACAGATGGGAGTTTTTTTTCTATATGTATCAACCAATCCCATCCCAATTTTAAGTTTAACGGATAAATCGGGCGAACAAACGTTAAATTTTAATTCGCCATTTACCTTGCCAAACTCTTCAATCATTAAGCCGGCGGCATTATCTCCAATGTTTCCAAGATATTCTCCCCAGCCCTCAGTGATAAACAATGGCTTTTGCCCCTTTCCTCCGGAACCGAGCCAAGTCGCGGTGTCATAGGCGATGGTGTTCAAAGAATTGGATAAAGCTGACTGGAATGCCCTTGACCAAGAGGCTTCTTCTCCCCACCTTGTGACATATTGCTGCAGTTGTTTCCAAAAACCCAATTTTTCAGTATTCTGAAGAGCTTCCAATTTAGCAATATTGGCTTTAATACCGGCAATCTGCGCATCAAGCAAAACTGAGGTCATATTATCCTTAGTAATAATAGCCATCGAGCCTTTTGCCTCAGCTGCGCTTTTTTGCGCCTGCAGCTTTTCTAACTCTGCGGTCAAATTCCAGTATTGGGTTTCTTGTGCTGCAGTTAAATCAGCCAATGCTGATGATGCCGCTATAATAAAAATATTCCCAAAGACAAACAAAAAAATTATAACCAATAGACTTAAGTTTATTTTTTTTGTTTGTCTTAACATATCAATTATTTTAGATTTGAACTATTTTTTATTAACTCTTGATAATTATTCATCAAATCATTATCACTAATTTTACCCAGTACCTGTTTATCCATACCAGAATTGATTAATAACTGTCGTAAAGATGTAGCGTTCATGCCGCCTTCCAACATTTTTTTTAATTCCTCTTCACTTTGACCGGAGGCATTTAAATTAGGGGTCGAAATCGTACTGGTCGAATTTGTGTTAATCAAACTATCGGTGGAAGTACTTGCTCCGCTTTGTACCGGAGCCGTACAATCCTGCCCAGAAGGACAATTCGGGTCGGTGCCTTTATTGATTTCATCTCCATCCTTGGAACTGTCACTGTCGCTGTCTTCCAGATAAGGTGAAGTTTTGTAAATATTTAACTCATCCCAATCAGTTAGGCCGTCAATATCCGTATCTTTTGTTTTTAATGCCTCGTCATTAGGGTTAAGTTCTTGATTTTCAACCTCCTCCGTTCCATTATCGCTCCCTTTATATACGAAAGGCTCGGTCAAGCTTTTCTTAAACTGCATCGCCCAAATTGAAATAATAAAGAGACCAAAAAAAACCAAAACAGCTAAGGCGATTTTTTGGTTTTTTTCCAAAGGTTGTTTTTCTGGTTGTTGAGAGTAATTTTGCATGAAGACACTTTCTTTCAATGAAAAAATTATACCATATTTTTACTAAAATCTCCAAATGTTTTTATCCACAATTATTTGAAATTATTAAAATTATCCAACAACCTAACCCAGTCCCCCACTGATAACTCCTGCGCCCGAATTTTCTCATCAAAACCGGCCTTTTTAATCCTTTCTGCTGCCTCAGTTTGGGATATGTGATATCCACCGGCTAAGTTATTTTTTAACATCTTTCGTTTGGCTCCGAAACCGAATTTAACCAACCGAAAAAAATCTCTTTCATTCACTTTCAACTTTTCACTTTTAACTTTTAACTTAATTATTGCACTATCCACCTTGGGCGCCGGCCAAAAATAGTCAGCCGGCACATTTTGGATGATTTCCGCCTCGGCATAAAACTGAACAGAAACCGCCAACAGACTCATCTGGCCTGGTTTGGCCGCAATCCGCTCCGCGACTTCCTTTTGCAACATCAACACCATCAATTCCGGCCGATGTTCAGTACTTAAAAATTTACGTAAAAAAACCGAAGTGATGTTATAGGGTAAATTAGCCACAATCTTATAGCCTGAAGCCAAAACTTGAATATCAAGTACATTTTTATTGATAACCTCAATATTTTCCGCTTTTTGTAACAGCAAAGCGGTTTTTAGTGTTTCGGCAATTTTGTCATCCAATTCCACTGCAATGACTTTTTTTGCCTGTTTGGCCAGCTTGGCAGTCAAAAAACCGAGACCAGGTCCGACTTCCAGCACTATTTCATCTTTTTTAATTTCCGCCGCCTCAACTATCTTGTCATACACCTCTTCCCGAATTAAAAAATTCTGCCCTTTTGACCGGGCAGGTTGGATATCATACAATTTACAAATTTTTTTGGTTTGGTCGAGGAGGTTCATATTTAATTTTATTATAGCATAATGATTAAACTTTTGTTATAATTAATAATATGAAAAAAAATATTTATCTTTATTACAAGAAAATCGAATCATATCTTTTTTGGCCGCTAACTGGTGTTTTAATTATTGTTATTTTTTCTAACTTATTTTTAATAGTCGCCGAAGCACAGCTTGGTAAAGTTAATGGCAATACTCAAATAGGCGGAAGGGTTGCAACAGTTATTTTTTGCACCGCCCCTCCTCCAATCTGCACAGGCATACCTCCCGTACCGACCTGCACTCCAGGAACGTTTAAAACTATCATAACACCCTTTGGAAACAGCGGAGCACAAATTTGTGCTCCTGCGGCAATGGTAACTAATGGTCCTCCAATAACTGTTGGTAGTGTTGGAAGTTATATATTGGGCTTGTTTACCGTTACTGACCCCATGGCTATATCAGCGCAACCATTTGTAGGAACCACCCCTCCTGGAATTTAAAACTATGAATAAACACAAAGCAAAAATATTAATTACTCTTACAGTTATTGCAACAATATCTTTTGCTTGGAAAAATCATATTTTAGCAGAAACTACCTTAGCAGAAAAATTGAAAGGCAAAATTGTTTTACAGGTAGAAAGTCATGGGGAAGCTTGGTATATTTTCCCAGGTGATTACAAAAGATACTTCCTCGGGCGCCCAAAAGACGCTTTTGCAATAATGAAAGAATTGGGAAAAGGAGTGAGCAATGATGATTTAAAAAAGATTCCTATTGCTGATGCCAATTTGAATAACAGTGTTGATAGCGACCTTGATGAATTATCCGATGCTGTAGAAAATAGCCAAGGAACTGATCCAAAAAATCCAGATAGTGACCATGACAGCTACAATGATAAAGAAGAGCTAATGAATGGTTACAGCCCTCTCGGTAAAGATAGATTAAATTATGACAATAAAATAATTCAAAAGTTATCTGGCTACATCCTAATCCAGGCTCAGGGAAAAGGCGAAGCCTGGTACCTCAATCCTAAGGATTTAAAAAGATATTATCTCGGCACACCAGAAGATGCATTTGAAATTATGAAAAAAATCGGCCTCGGCATAAATAATCTAAACTTATTCAGAATTTCTCAAGCCGATTTTAATCCAATTTACACGAGCGAGAACATAAAGAATAATTTTACAACAACCACCCCCTCAGGCACAAGAAAATATTCTTCCAATCAAGAAATTTATACTTTTGAGTATCCTCCTGTATGGCGCATCAGGAAGTTTGAAGATTCTCCTAATCAAATTCAATTAACTGATGCAACAAGAGATTTTATAGTTGAAAAAAAAGCAGTCATTATAAATTATCTTATAACCACAGAAACAGATTATGAACTAGACATTTTTCGAGTTGAAAACAAAACAGGAGTAGCAACACTTAGCGACAGGGAAGTGAAAATAGGAGAATTTTCGGGTTATGAAAATTCTTATGATTATCCTCTTGCCTATGAAAAGACTACGACAATTAAGCTTAAGCCAAAACAATTCCTGAGAGTTTCCCTGGTTACTGCCAAAAGCAATAATAACTACTACGAAAAAATTTATGATGATCTGCTAAAAACCATTACTGTTAAATAATTTTATACAAAAAAGACAGTTTAATTAAACTGTCTTTTTTATTTCTCTAATTTATCTCACTACGATATTTATCAACTTATCCGGCACAAAGATAACTTTTATAATTTCTTTGCCTTCGAGCCAAGGTTTTATTTTTTCTTGTTCAAGGGCAATCTTTTGAGCTGCTTCTTCTGAGATCCCTACTTCAACTTCGATAGTCTCTCGAACTTTGCCATTGATTTGCACCACTAAATTAACCAGCTCATCCTTAATCAACGCGCTATTGTATTCTGGCCACTTTTGCAAAAAGATACTTTCATTATTCCCTATCAAAGACCATAATTCTTCGGCCATATGAGGAGCAAAGGGTGAAAGAATCTGTAAAAATTTTTCCACTGCCGGCTTTGGCAAGGAATCGAACTTGCTGGCAAAATTTACAAAAATCATCATTTGGGAAATGGCAGTATTGAAACGGAATTCTTCAATATCTTCGGTAACTTTTTTTATAGTTTTATGCAATAGCTGTGGCAAACCAACAGGTGCGCAATTGCATTGTCCGACTCCGACCTCACAATCTGTTAAAGTTTTTTCAGTTGCCAAATCCCAGGCTTTACTTAAAAAACGGCTCATACCGGAAATGCTTTTAGTATCCCAAGGTATCGCCTGATCGAATGGTCCCATAAACATTTCATATAAACGTAAGGTATCTGCACCATAGGCATTAACTACATCATCTGGATTTATGACATTGCCCAAGGACTTGCTCATTTTCTTGCCATCCTCGGCCAGAACCATGCCATGCGAACGGCGCCTAGCATAAGGCTCGGAAGTTGGTACTAAGCCGATGTCAAACAAAAACATATTCCAAAATCTTGAATATAAAAGATGCAACGTGGTATGTTCCATGCCGCCGTTATACAAATCGACTTGCATCCAATATTTTAATTTTTCTGAATCAGCAAACGCTTTGTTGTTATAAGGGTCAATATAACGTAAAAAATACCAGCTGGAACCGGCCCAGTTCGGCATAGTGTCGGTTTCTCGTTTGGCAGGGCCCTCGCAAACAGGACAAACAGTATTAACCCATTCTGTAATTTTTGCTAAAGGAGACTCGCCAGTATCGGTTGGCTCGTAGCTTTCAACTGCCGGCAATTCTACTGGCAATTGATCTTCTGGCACCGGTACGGTGCCGCATAATTCACAATGCACCACCGGAATCGGTTCACCCCAATAATGCTGACGGGAAAAAACCCAATCCCGCAATTTGTAATTTATCACTCTTTTGCCCCAGCCTTTTTCTTCAAGATAATCTTTGATTTTTTCTTTCGCCTCATGAATATCGAGACCATCCAAAAATCCACTGTTTATCATGGTCCCGGCATCTTCCTGGACTTGCTCTTTTCTTGTAATCAGTGAAGTATCGCCGTCATTGCCGATTACTACCCTAATAATCTCAAGGCCTATCTCTACTGCAAATTCAAAATCTCGCATATCATGCCCTGGCACTCCAACCACAACTCCGGTCCCTACCGTCGCCAAGACGAAATCACTCAGATAAATCGGCATCTTTTTATCTGTCAGCTTATTTATCGCATACAACCCAGTAAAAACACCTGTTTTTTTTCTGCCTTCTGCAATTCTTTCCAGGTCAGTTTTTTTTCCGGTTGCTTCAATGTATTTTTTTACCTCTTCTTGATTGGGAAATGCATCGAGATTATTTTTAACAAACTCCAAGTCTGGCGCCATTACGATAAAAGTCGCGCCAAAATTAGTATCCGGCCTAGTGGTATAAACGGAAATCTGTTTGTCAGTATTTTCTATTTCGTATTTGATATTAATTCCCTCACTTCTGCCGATCCAATTAACCTGTTGAGATTTGATTCTTTCTAAATAATCAACCGTATCCAAGCCTTCAATCAGTCTATCCGCATATTTAGTAATCGCTAACATCCACTGCTCCATTTCTTTTTTTTCTGTCAGCGTTCCGCAACGCTCGCATCTACCATTAACTACCTCCTCATTGGCAAGGCCGATCTTACATTTAGGACACCAGTTGATAGACATTTTCTTTTTATACGCCAGATCATGTTTTAAAAACTGCAAAAACAACCACTGTGTCCATTTATAATATCCAGGCTCGGTCGTGTCAATTTCTCTGGACCAATCATATGACAAGCCGAGACTTTTAAGTTGTCGTTTAAAAGTGGCGATATTTTGTTCGGTAGCAACTCGAGGGTGAATTTTGTTCTTGATAGCGTAATTTTCGGTTGGCAAGCCGAAAGCATCCCAGCCGATTGGGTACAATACATTATAACCCTGCATTCTCAATTTTCTTGAGACTACATCAAGTGCCGTATAAGACCTAACATGACCAACATGCAAGCCGGCACCGGATGGGTAAGGAAATTCCACCAGAGTAAACCACTTTGGCTTTTTGGAAAAATCCTCTGCTTTATATAATTCTTGCTCCTCCCATCTTTTCTGCCATTTCGGCTCAATAGTTTTGAAATCGTATTTTGACATATGAATAAAGTTATTAATTATTTATTATTTCAGTTTTGTGTCATCCCAGCGCAGGCTGGGATCCATTTATAAATCACTTAGGATGGATTCCAGCATACGCTGGAATGACACATGGAAGTTTTAAAATTTATTTAATCTTAGCCCAAAATAGTAAACTAGTCAATCTTTTTGTTATTTTCCCTTACCTTTGATAATTTTCTGCAATTGCTTCACACCCGCCCCGCTGACTTTCATTTTCTGCGTCTTGCGTTTTTCTTTCTTTTTATATTTTAATTCTACTTCTTTTTCCAAGTGATTAATGTTTTGCTTGCTCATATATTATGGTATAATATCGGTACATTGCTAAATTGTTAAATCAAGAAGCAATTTAACAATTCAACAATTTAACAATGTTTTTTTATTTTATCACATAAGCAATGAATCTAGAAGCAATGCAAACAGAAAAACCTTGGTATCTCCGTTGGTATGGGGTAATCATCATATCATTTTTTTCTTTTTTCTTGATTGTTTTGGTCGCCACCGGCTTCTATATTTTTGATCGTGTACAGAGTATCCGTGCTAATCCCGATATTTTTTCTGGCTTAGTCAAGTTTCCTGATACCGAGGGACCAAATAGTTTTTCTATCGGTTCCAAAAATCCTAAAGTTACCATCGTGGAATTTGCAGACTACGCCTGCCCCTTTTCCAAAAATTCTTTTCCAATAATTAGGAGGCTAGCTTTAAAATATAATAGCCAAGTAAAATTTATTTATCGTGATTTTCCATACATATCCGAGCAATCCATAGATTTAACTATTGCCGCCAGATGTGCCGGTGAACAAGGCTTGTTTTGGCAGATGCATGACAAGCTTTACGAACAACAAGGCTTAAAAACCAAAGAAGAATTATCTGCCCTGGCAACGCAGATCGGGGTTAATTCTGCCAATTTCAATAATTGTCAAAATAGCAATAAATACCAGATCCAAATCCAAAAAGATTTAGCAGACGCAGCCAGACTGGATGTACAAGGCACGCCCACCTGGTTCATTAATGGATACAAATTTGAAGGAGATATACCGGAAGAGACGATGGAGAGAATAATACAAGAATTTTTAAAATTATAATTATTCAACATGATCAAAAAATTCCCAAAAATCCTTCTCTACTTATTCGTCACTATTTTTATCTTACAAATATTAAGTTTGACTTTTTTATTGCTCTTACCCAAACCTTCAGCAGCTGCGGATATTAAATTTACGCCTCAAGTTGGTATACCAGGACAAAAAACTGGCGATGATACTAAAGATTTCAGCGGAAAATCTGAAATAAATTTTTCGGAAGACAAAACCATACGGCCGATCGGTGAATATATCCGCTGGTTTTATAAATATGCTATTGGCGCAGTTGGAATTCTCGCCACCATCGTAATGATGTTCGGCGGTGTCCTTTGGATAACCGCCATGGGCAGTCCGGAAAGAATAACCGACGCCAAAGCCTGGATTACCGCATCGCTTACCGGCTTATTTTTGGCCCTCACTTCCTATTTAATGCTAGCCACCATCAACCCGGCATTGGTTAATTTGAATACTCCGGGAATTCTGAATGTAAAAGATTTAAATAAGCCGACGGGAACACCCGGATGTTGCGAATATATGACTGGAGGTAATAAGGCGTATGAAATTCTAAGTGAGGATGAATGTAAAATTAAAACTGGTTATGCATATTACAAAGATAAAAAGATTTACCCTTGGCCGGCAAATAGTCAGAGCTGTATGTCAGATGATGAAATTTCCAAAATCGTTCAAAATGGCTGCTGCCAAAATTACGAAACTGCAGACCCGACAAAAACAATCAAAAATTGCTTCAATAGTACAAAATCTCGATGTCTAGATCCAATTTATCAAGTTGGAGGGTCTACAAATGTTTTTACAGATAATAAAACATGCGACCCTACGGGCACTACTAAAAATTGCAATTAGTTTATTATGTTGAAAATTACAAAATCCATTCTTCTCGCTTCGTTTCTTTTAACTTTTATTTTAAATCTTTTTGCTGTGACAAAAGTTGCCCAAGCAGAAACTGGCCTTCCTTCAATAAAAAACCCTTTTGACAGCTTGCAAATTTCTATCCCGGGCATGAAAAGATTTAATGATGCGCAAAAGTGCTCTGACGACCCATCGAAGCTTTGTGTCGGTTGGATCGGTGAATACATCGCTGGCATATACAACTATGCGATCGGCGTGGTGGGAATATTGGCAACCATTACCATGATGATCGGCGGTGTTATTTGGCTGACCGCAGGCGGCAACTCTTCAAGGATAGGCGAAGCGCAAGCCTGGATTACCTCAAGCGTGACCGGGCTATTGATAGCCTTAACCTCTTACATGATTCTTTATCAAATAAATCCTGATATACTAAAAGTTTTTGATGGATCATTAAGGATACAGTTTGTAGAAAAAGTACCAGACAAAGAACCTTTATCAACTGAAGGGAACCCAAACAATAGCCAAGACTGCAATAACTGTGTAACGCTTGCATCTGGAAGGTATAAAGATGGCAATATGATAAACTCAGACATCGCAGCTAAACTGAATACAGTTAATACAAATGGTATCAACTGGATAGTGTCAGAGGCATATCCGCCAGCATCTCAACACCAATCAAAGTGCCACTACAATGGCATGTGTGCAGATATCGGCATACGTTCTGATGCTACTTGTGAAAACGTAACTAAATTGATTGCTGGATTTAATGGCGCTGGATTTAAAGTTTTAAATGAATTTCAAGGCTGTGGCGGTATAGGGACCACCTATGCAACTGGTGGTCATTTACATATTAGCCTATAAAACATGATCTACTTCACTAAATACGCCAATGATAAGTTTGATATCCTGAATAAACATAAAGTTTATTTTATTAAAGAACAGATTGAAGATGTGATAGTTACCCCTGAAACAGTAAATAAGAAAGGTAAGTATTTTTTTGCAAGCAAAGATGGAATCAGGGTGGTTTATAAAATCGAAGGGGAAATTATTAAAATTATTACTTTTTATCCTGTAAAATAATTTCCTCTGTCATCTCGACGAGTCAGTAGACGAGGAGAGATCTCGGGCAGATGTAAAAGTATAAAGATAAATATAACAATTAAGAATAACTTAAGTGCCGATTTAAAATGATTATAAGTTGTTAATTCTAAAATACTAATCGTTAACTCTCTCCGAGATCTCTCACTTCGTTTCGAGATGACAGAGGGAAAAAATTTATAATTTTTTACTTCATAATTCATACTTCAAACTTCCATGATTTACGACCCAGAAGCTAATATCATGAGTCTTGAATTGACCAAAGACCCGATTGTTAATGCCAAGGAGTTTGGCAATTTCATTATTCATTTTTCAAAAACCGGCAAACCGGTTTTGATTGAAATACTTGATGCCTCTAAACTAGTGGGTCAATTTGATAAGGTGAAAGATAAGGGGCGTTTAAAGAGAATACAACCGGTGCCGGAAGCATAAGTCAAATTTTATACGTCAACAACAAACCTCACCCCAACCCTCTCCTTCTAAAGGAGAGGGGGTAAATGTCAACGACACACACGGCAAACAAAAAACCTCCTACAAATCGTAGGAGGTTTTTTGTTTTATAGTATATAAAGAACAAATAACTATTTATTCTGTCATTACTTCCGGTGTTACTTTCTTTCTCGAATTATATCCAGTACCTGCAGGAATCAATCGTCCGATAATGACATTTTCTTTTAATCCCTCAAGATAATCGATCTTCCCGGTTACTGCTGCCTCAATCAACACTTTGGCGGTCTCTTGGAAGGAAGCGGCTGACAAGAAGCTGTCGGTTGATAATGAGGTCTTGGTCATGCCAAGCAATAATTCATCGCCCTTAGCTTCCTCATTGCCCTCAGCGACCGCTTTCAGGTTGGCTCTTTCAAAGACTGATTTTTCAACCACTTCACCCGGTAACATATCGGTTCCACCCGAATTCTGGACATAGACTCTGGAGAACATCTGACGAGCGATTATTTCAATATGTTTATCGTTCAATGGCTGACCTTGAGATGAATACACGGATTGGATTTCTCTGATAATATACTTCTGGGTTTCTGCTCGGTTGCGCAAGTTATATAGTTGTTGCAGATCAATATTACCTTCTGTCAATTGATCACCTCTTTTTATTGTTTCACCATCCTTGACCCAAACATTGTATCCCTTTGGAATTATGAATTCTTTCACCTTCTCAACCTTTGAAGTCACTTTGACAAACTTTTCTTCAATCTTTATCGATCCTGAATTTTTCGACTTCACTTCATGATTACCGATCGAGAAAAGCACTTCTCCCTTTTTAACTTCTTGGCCATCCTTGACTGCTATTTTTGGCGTCGCTTTCTTTTCACCAGATTCTTTTGCCGCTTCGGCAAAATAGTACTTCTCCGAATCATTGCCTTCATAATATATTTTCAAAACCTTGACCTGAGGATTGCTGACCATCACTACATTGCCGTGTTCATCTTCGATGCTTCTTTGGGCAGTTTCAATTTTGACTGTTCCATCCACATCACTGATGAAAGCTTTTCTTTTCGGAGCACGAGCTTCAAATATTTCTTCTACACGAGGCAAACCTTGGGTGATATCTTCAAGTCCGGCCACACCACCAGTATGGAAAGTTCTCATAGTAAGCTGGGTACCAGGTTCACCGATGGATTGCGCCGCAATAATACCGATGGCAGTGCCTAATTTCACAGGCTTATTGTAGGCAAGGTCATAACCGTAACATTTGGCACAAATGCCTTTGTTCTGTTTACAGCTCAAAACTGATCGGATATGAGCTTGTTGGATGTCTTCACCTTTAAGATGATCCGCTTCTAGTTCAGTCACCAATACTCCGGCCTTCAAAAGCAATTTCCCTTCGGCATTCTTTAAATCACTGGCCAAAAATCTACCGACGATTCTTTTGGTTAGATCATGTCCTGATTCTTCGCTTTCTTTCTTGTCATAAATGATGCCCTCTTTGTCGCCGCAATCATCAGCGACTATGATCGCATCTTGCGCGACATCAACTAAACGTCTGGTCAGATAACCGGCGTTAGCGGTTCTAAGTGCGGTATCGGACAAACCTTTTCTTACACCGTGAGTAGAAATAAAGTATTCCAAAACACCAAAACCATTCTTGAAGTTACCTTTTACCGGCAATTCAATAATATCCCCAGAAGGTGAAGTTACCAACCCTTTCATACCGATAATTTGAGTCAACTGCGCCCAAGAACCTCGAGCACCAGATTCAATCATGGAATAAACAGGTCCATCAACCGGCAAGCCAGTCTTACAAATATCAGTAACTTTTTCTTTAACTTCTGTCCAAAGTTCAATCACCTTTGAAAAGCGTTCGCTTTCAGTCAACAAACCTTCTTCATATTGTTCTTGGATCTTATCCACAGAAACATTAGCATTTTCAATCAATTCCTTTCTTTCATGGAATTCCGGCAAATCGCCCATACTCCATGACAGTCCGCTTTTGGTGATATATTCTAAAGTGGTATTCTTAATGTCATCAACCAGCTTCACAGTCCTTTCTTCGCCATAATGACGCAAACAATCCTTGATCAAGCTTTTGAGTTTGCCCTTGCCGACTACATCATTAACAAAACTAAGTTTTTCTGGCAACACATCGTTAAAGATAATTCTTCCCATGCTAGTGCGGATAAAGCCATCCTCTGTCATAACTCGCACCAAGTCATGGATTTTTAATTTTTCTAAACTGTAAGCTAATTTAACTTCAGCAAAAGAAGAAAAATGCTTTAATTGCTTATCTTCTTTGTTGTTTTCCTCTGCTTTAATTACAGTTAAATGGAAAGCTCCCCAAACGATATCCTGTGCTGGCGTAACGATAGGGTCACCGGTCGCTGGTTTGAGTATGTTGTGAGATGCAAGCATGATATCACGTGCTTCGGCGACAGCTTCTTTGGTCAATGGAACGTGAACAGCCATTTGATCTCCATCAAAGTCAGCATTAAAAGCCGTACAGACCAAAGGATGGATTTGCAAGGCTTTTCCTTCAATCAAAATCGGATGAAAAGCCTGGATGCCCAAACGATGAAGGGTTGGCGCACGATTCAACATCACATAAGCCTCGGCAACAATTTCTTCTAAGATATCCCAAACTTCTTCGTTGCCTGCTTCAATGTAGCGTGAAGCGCTGCGAACATTGTGAACTATTTCCTGTTTGATCAATTTGCTGATGATAAAAGGTTTAAACAGTTCCAAGGCCATGGTTTTTGGCAAACCACATTGGTCCAATTTCAAGTTTGGATTTACCACGATAACACTTCTTCCTGAATAGTCGATTCTTTTACCCAACAAGTTCTGACGGAAACGGCCCTGCTTGCCTTTTAATGAGTCGGCCAAAGATTTTAGCATTCTCTTTTGGCCGGTCGAAGCGACCACAGTTTTTCCGTGTCTAGCAGAATTATCAATCAAAGCATCAACCGCTTCCTGCAACATTCTTTTTTCGTTGCGGCAAATAACTTCCGGTGCAGATAATTCGATCAACTGCTTCAAACGGTTATTTCTATTGATTACGCGTCGGTATAAATCATTTAAATCTGAAGTTGCAAAACGTCCACCATCCAATGGCACCATCGGTCTCAGATCTGGAGGAATAACTGGCACAATAGACATGATCATCCATTCCGGGCGAATATTGTTTGCCTTCAAGCTTTTGAAAAGTTTTAAGCGACGGATCATTTTTCCTTTTTTTGATTCGATAGCATCAACCATTTCGGCTTCTAGTTTTGCCACTGTCTCGTCCAGGTCGATCTTTGCCAATAATTTTCTTACCGCTTCAGCTCCGATACCTGCCTCAAAGATATGTCCATACTTCAAGCTTAGATTCTGATAAATACTTTCAGAGATAATCGCCAAAGGTTTCAATTCTTTCAATTCTTTCAAGGCTTGGTCAAAAGCCTGATCAAGATTCTCAACTTTTTCATCTTTTACCTTAGACAAAGATTCGATTTCTTTCTCAACTTCGACTTGAGCCTCTAATTCACTTTTACCATCAGCCAACATTTTAGCCTTATGGTTTCTGATTTCCGCCACCTGATGATTAAATTCTGATTCCAAAGATTTTTTCTTTGATTTATATTCTTGCTTGATCTGTTCAACTGTCGCCTCTTTCAAATCTTCGTTTACGTCCATGATAATAAAACTGGCAAAATAAACTACTTTTTCCAGAGCTTGCATCGATAGATCGAAAATCAATCCGATCTTAGAAGAGATACCGCGCAAGAACCAGATGTGGGTAACTGGGGTTTGTAGAGTAATATGGCCCATGCGTTCACGTCGTACTATGCTGCGGGTAACTTCCACGCCGCACTTGTCGCAAACGATCCCTTTGTAACGGATCTTTTTATAGCGTCCGCAATAACATTCCCAGTCCTTGGAAGGACCGAAGATTCGTTCACAAAACAAACCATCTTTTTCCGGCTTTTGCGTTCGATAATTGATGGTTTCTGGCCTGGTAATTTCACCGTGAGACCATCCTAAAATCGCTTCCGGCGAAGCTAATTTCAGCTTAATGGCATCGAAATCAGTTGTTTTAATTGGGTTTAACATATGTTATTTATAGATAATTATTTTTGCAAATTAACTTTTATACTATCTCACCTTCACTTCTATTTCTCGATTTATCTTCCTCTTCATCCTGTTCAAATATTTCTCCCTCACTACCCAATAAATCTACGTCTAATCCCAAACCTTTTAATTCGCGCACCAAAACGTTAAATGATTCCGGTACGTTTAATTTTCTGATTGTTTCACCCTTGATGATTGATTCATAGGCCTTGCTTCTTCCTGGAACGTCATCTGATTTGATGGTTAGGATTTCTTGCAAAGTATGGGCCGCACCATAAGCTTCCAAAGCCCAAACTTCCATTTCTCCAAATCTTTGCCCGCCGAATTGAGCTTTACCGCCCAACGGCTGTTGAGTAATCAAGGAGTATGGACCGATTGATCGTTGATGGATCTTGTCTTCCACCATGTGATTCAATTTCAGCATGTACTTATAACCAACTGTTACATTATTGTCGTAACGTTCACCGGTCTTGCCATCAAACAACGGTACTTTACCGTCAATCGGCAAGCCAGCCTTGGTCAGTTCTTCTCGGATCTGATCTTCATTGATGCCATTCAATACCGGAGTCATAATCTTGTAGCCCAACTTCTTGGCGGCAAAACCAAGATGAGTTTCTAGCAACTGGCCCAGGTTCATACGAGAAACGATACCTAGTGGTGATAGGATAATATCCATCGGTGTTCCATCTTCCATGTAAGGCATATCTTCCACCGGTACGATTTTGGAAATAACACCTTTGTTACCATGACGGCCTGCCATCTTATCTCCCGATTGGATTTTTCTCAGATTAGCGACAGAAACTTGGATAGATTGGATAACTCCGGTAGACAATTTATCTCCATCTTCACGAGAGAAAATTTTGACATCAACCACTTTTCCGTGCTCACCATGTTCCAAATATAATGAAGAATCCCTGACATCTTTTGCTTTTTCTCCAAAAATAGCGCGTAATAATTTTTCTTCTGCGGATAATTCCGTTTCGCCTTTCGGTGTAATTTTCCCTACCAAAATATCGCCAGAAGAAACTTCCGCACCGATGCGGACTACGCCTCTTTCATCCAAATCCTTTAATTTTTCTTCGCCGATATTCGGAATGTCGCGAGTGACTACTTCCGGACCTAGCTTGGTGTCGCGAACATCAATTGTATAGTCTTCAATATGTATAGAGGAGAAGAAATCCTGGCTGACCATAGTTTCTGAAATAATGATCGCATCTTCATAATTGTAACCATGCCAAGGCATAAAGGCTACCAACACATTTCTTCCCAAAGCCAATTCACCTTTATCAATCGCCGGCCCATCAGTCAGAACCTGACCTTTTTTAACCATGTCCCCTTTGTTTACTATCGGACGTTGATTGATACAGGTTGAGGCATTTGAACGTAAAAATTTAACCAGAGTGTAATTCTTGATTTTGCCATCTTTATTTTTTACTGAAATGGATCCGCCATCGATCTTGGTAATTTCTCCATCTTCTTCCGCTATAATGATCTGGCCTGAATTGATGGCAGCTGTTGCCTCCATGCCGGTTCCAACGATGGGTGCTTCTGCACCAACCAAAGGTACGGCCTGACGTTGCATGTTTGTTCCCATCAATGCGCGTTGTCCATCATCATGTTCCATGAAGGGAATCAATGAAGTGGCAACTGACACGATCTGATTGGCGGCCACGCCGATAAAATCGACATGGATGATATCTTCTGTGGTCGGCTGACCGTATTTTCTTACCTCGCATCTTTCTACTAAAAAGTGACCGTCATTATCAACCGGCACGGTAAAAGAAGTAGTGATATATTTCTCTTCTTCAAAAGCATCCAAAAATACTATTTCATTAGTCAAAACCGGCTTGATCGGAATCAAGACGTTCTTGCCCACCCTATCCTTTAGTTCTTGAGCTTTCTTTTCATTAATCAAATCGCCTGCGGCCACTACTACCTTCCCTTTTTCATCAAGCACATCTTCTCGTGCGATTTTGCCCAAAGTTATTTTTGGGTCGTTAGCTATATCATGCAATACTTTAATATATGGTGTTTCAATGAAACCGTAGCTGTTCAGACGAGCAAAGCTGGCCATGTGGCCAACCAAACCGATGTTTGGACCTTCTGGAGTCGCAATCGGACAAATACGGCCATAGTGGGTTGTATGTACATCACGGACATCAAAGCCAGCACGTTCTCTGGTCAAACCGCCAGGTCCCATCGCTGAAAGCCTGCGCTTGTGTTCCAACTCGGCCAAAGGATTGGTCTGGTCCATGAATTGAGAAAGTTGGGAGGACATGAAAAACTCCTTGACCACACTGATTACCGGACGAGCATTGACTAATTTGTTTGGAGTCAAAGATTCGATATCCATCGTGCTCATGCGATCCTTGATAATCCTTTCCATACGAGCCAAACCGACGCGAAATTTATTCTGGATCAATTCACCAATCGCTCTTACGCGACGATTTCCAAGATGATCGATATCATCTTCTTTGCCCTGAGTGATATTTAATTTTATAACTTCTTTAATGATTGCAACCAAATCTTCTCGGCGCAAAATTCTTGTTTCTTTATTATTAGGAATATCAAAACCGAAACGACGATTCAATTTATAACGCCCAACTCGATCAAAGTCGTAACGATCAAAACGGAAAAACATTGAATGAATCAATTGTCTGGCATTTTCAGTAGTCGCCAAATCACCTGGCCTGATTCTTTTATAAACTTCTTTCAAACCTTCTGCCTCATTCTTGGCGATATCTTTTGAAATTGTTGCCTCTAAATAATCCTCTCCGCCAACTGGTAGATCATTGAACAAACCGCGCAACTCTTCATCAGATCCAAAACCGAAAGAACGTAATAATGAAGTTACGGCAACTTTTCTTTTGCGATCAATTCTTACCCAAATAACACCATTGGCATCGGTTTCAATTTCCAACCAAGCACCACGATTCGGAATCACTTTGGCGCCGTAATATTTCTTACCCTTGATAAATTCCGAAGAGAAAATAACACCGGCACTTCTGATTAGCTGAGAAACCACTACTCTTTCAATACCGTTAATGATCAAGGTTCCACGTTTGGTCATCAATGGAAAATCACCCAAAAAGATTTCTTGGGTCACTGTCTGTTCTGTTTTTTTATTTACCAAAGTTGCCTTGACCCTTAGCGGAGCTTCGTAGGTAACATTTTTTGCCTTACTTTCTACCTCATCAAATTTGCAATCATCCAGATAATGTTCGCCAAAACTCAATTCAAGGTCACGGCCGATAAAATCGGTAATCGGAGAAATCTCGTCAAACAAGTCAGCGAGTCCTTCTTTCAAAAACCATTCGTAAGAATCTTTTTGAATCTCAATTAAATCCGGCATTTCCATAGGTTCACGGAAATCACTTAAACCTATTCTTTTTTTAAGACCCGGCTGTCTTGTGTTATTTT
>Ga0209319_1001157_pt1 | contig 23664 bp, 22 predicted proteins | sample RifGroE2_FD_184000 | JGI IMG/M metagenome (GOLD analysis project Ga0209319, IMG submission 184000) | Groundwater microbial communities from Rifle, Colorado - Groundwater E2 (SPAdes) (version 2) | ecosystem: Environmental > Aquatic > Deep subsurface > Groundwater | place: Rifle, Colorado, United...
ATACTCTTCGATAAACTCAGGTAAGATTAATTTTATTAAGGTGCTATAGGAGTTGTCCATAAATCGTTAAAATTTATCAGCAAAGGTCTTTATTTCCTCCATCCCCCACAACTTTTGAACATGATCCGTTTAAACTTACTCAGGTTCTTTTATTGTAAGGGAGACACTACCTCAATCAACTCCGGAAGATCCATACCAATGTTTTTAAGATGTTCAAGCGTTGGTATCCCATTGTTATTCCATCCGCGACGTTTATAGACGGCGTCAAGCAAACGCTCATACTGATCTTCCCTGTATTTTCTGGTAATGACAATCTTCTCCAGGATTGTTTTTCCTTCAGGATCGATGCCGATTAGCTCGCGCATCTGCTTATCATACCTTTCGGCTCTTGATTCGTATTCTTCAATAGTTACAGGACCTGCAGCCCTATATGGTTGTGCATCGTGCTTTCGCAGACCAAAGCCTCTGCGAATGTTGAAGATGCGTTGGAAGTTATACACCCTCTCAGACTGTCTGATCATCTCATGTTTGTCTATATGGTTGCCGGTTACGCCATTGTAGACAGCAACATAATTATCGACATGTTCAGGAATCTTGGCCGGTTCATCGGTGTACTTGTTATTCTCAGGAGTAACATCATTCCATACGATTTTGCATAATCCCATCAGACCAAACCATGTTCTGAACATCGGAAAATAGTGCAATGCCTCAGCTTTTTTCTCGAAAGTCGGGATTTGATTGTTTACCATATCCATGAAGATTAACCAGGCCTCATCATGTTGGGGGCCTTTATTAGTCATGGCATAGCCTCCCTGCTGGGCAAGTGACTCCTTCGAAACATATTGTGAATACTCAAGTCCCTTGTTCTCCATGCCAATGTCCTGCAGGAAATTTGGGTCGGCGCCATACTGTTCTGCAAAAATCTTTTTCAATTTGCGGATACCCAGGCCGGCCATTTTGCCGAAACCTTCACCACGTGCAAGTTGGTGAAGCAACTGAAGGGAATCGTCAATATTGCCGAAATGTAAATCAAGCCCACCTGTGATCTCTTTGTTGATGATACCCTTCTCAAAGCACTCCATCAGAAAGGCCACAATCGTTCCCCAGGTGATGGTACAAATGCCATAAGTATCGCAATAAAAGTTGGTCTCAATGATGCTTTCGTAATCGAAAATGCCAATATTAGACCCGAGCCCTGCTGCGGTTTCATACTCGGGACCGTCGACAATGACCAAAGTCCCGGCATAAGGTCCGGTTCTCAGTTTAAAATCATCAACCCCTTTTGCACATTGCATGGCACAGCCTATCCAGCAGCCATCGTTAATTCCAAGTGTAAAGTATTTGTCGCGCAGAAGATCACTATGGATTTTAATGGCGTCTTTATGGCTTCCGTATTTAAAGTTGTGGGTAGGGAGCAGATCATAATCGCTCATGACGTTTACGATATTGGCAGTTCCTTTCTTTCTCATCTGGTTCTGCTTGTCATCGAGATCGTTCATTGTCTTTGTATAGCTACGGCCGCGTTCTATGATGGCATCCATATCGGCAACATTGTTCAGATTACCCGAGACACCCGCTATCCTGGTAACAATGGCTTTAATTTTTTTGTTTCTCATGACGGTACCAATTCCACCACGACCAGCTTGTTTCAGTCTTATCTTTTTACGTTTGATATCCCAGAAGGTAAAGTTGACCATACCGATCAGGGAGTGTTCGGCACCTGCCCCTGTTGATACGATTCCAATATTCCTGGCATCTTTTTCATTTTCGGAAAAAGCTTCAGTTAATTCTTCACCAAGGATATGTGAGTCGGTTGAAAAGCCCGGATCTTCAAAGACTTCTATTTTGTGATTTGTTCCATCAATGTAAATGATGACATCCTTGTCAGCCTTCCCCTGAAGCTCAAGCGCATCAAAGCCTGCAAATTTGGTAAACGGACCAAAGTATCCACCGACATTTGAATCCATAATGGAATCAGTCTGAGGGGAAATGGAAACCAATAATGATTTCCCTGCTCCGGAATACTGGGTTATCCCGGCAACAGGGCCAGGGGCAATGATAATTTCATTTTCAGGATCATCCCATTTTGTATCGGGCTTGGTTGCATCCCACAATAACCTGAGACCAAAACCCTTTCCACCGATGAACTTGTCCTTCATCTGCTGTGAAACAGGCTTTTCTTTGATTTCACCATTTCCTACATTAATATATAAAGTCCGGTTATTATAACCCCTTTCAATGGGCCACCATTTGTATTCGTAGGTAGTCAGGGTTTTTCGGTTGATTAATAGTTCTTTGAATGACATATAAATGTAAATTGGTTTGATGATTTTGAATTACAAAAATAGGAATAAACCTGCTAGTTAATACATTTTCCCTTAAAAATCAGTTATGTATGGTGCTGCATATCGGCTGTTTTATTGAAAATGAAAACAGTTTTATCGTCAAAATATGGTATCGCTTACTCACGATGAAACAGACAGATGAAGGAAAGGTAACTGAACAATCATTTTTTGTATTTTTGGTCAGTAAAACATAAAAATTAATCAGATGAATGCAAACGAAGCTGTTATCAAAGCATTGGTAACAAAAGGAAAACCGATGAAAGCCGGCGAAATTGCCGAAGCCACTGGTATTGATAAGAAAGATATTGAGAAGTCTATCAAAGTATTGGTAAAGGAAGACAAGCTTCATTCACCAATCCGTTGCTTTTATGATATTAAAAGCTGAGGTAGCAGCACACTAATCGTACTTTTTTGGATCGAGTGCTTTAGGTGACCATAGTCTCAAGAAGTTGGTCACCTTCTTTTTGTCATATCCCGAGCCGGATTCAAGAAGTCCTGAATCCTGAGTATGGAGCAATTCTCCTTTGCCGTTGAGGATAAGAAATACAGGGAAGCCAAAGCGTTGCGGATAATCAAAACGTTTCAATAATGGGAGGTTTTTCTGTTCCTTGCTGTAATTTACTTTTACAACAACAAAATCATTTCTTAGCAGAGAATCAATTTGCAGATCATCGTGAATGTAATTATTGAATTTCAGGCACCAGGAACACCAGTTTCCGCCAATAATTATTAGGACATGCTTTGCTGAATCCTGTGCAAGGTTGATGGCGGCCTTAAGTTCTGCCGCAGCATCGGCATTTGGATTGTATACCTGCTTGACCTGGGAAAAGATTTTGTTACTGGCAAGCCCGGCAGTTAACAGGAATATCAGGACTAGTATTCGTTTCATACCTAATTTATGTTTAAGGTTACAAAGATAGATTATTAATTTTGTCGGAAAATTGAAAGGCAATGATTACTGTGATTCAACAAATAGCCGATTACCTCAGGAATTTCAGTGTTGGAATTGCAGGGGCAGGAGGGCTTGGAAGTAATTGTGCCATAGCCTTGGCACGCACTGGTGTTGGGAATATTTATATTGCTGATTTTGATATTGTTGAGGCTTCTAACTTAAACCGGCAATATTTCTTTCTAAACCAGATTGGATTGCCTAAAGTGGAGGCTTTGGCTCAAAACCTTCATCAGGTTAATGCTTCCATCAATGTAGTTTCTTTCAATGAAAGACTGACAACAGACAACATTCCTGAGTTTTTCGCGCAGTGCAATATCATTATTGAGGCATTCGACAAGGCTGACCAAAAACAAATGCTTGCTGAATGTGTTTTGCAGAAGATCCCTGATGCTACACTCATCATGGGGACAGGGCTTGCCGGGTATAAAACCACTCCTTTTCAGACAAGCCGATTCAATAAACTGATAGTGTGTGGTGATATGGAGAATGAAGTTGATGAGTTGAATCCCCCTATGGCGCCACGCGTTGGGATTGTTGCCATGATGCAGGCAAATGAAGCCCTGAATATCTTGTTAAAAGATTTTACGCTGAAGAAATGAAAATTAATTTAAACAATCGGGAAGCAACTTTTGAGGTCACTGATCTAACGATTGCTGAAGTAATCAGTACTTGTAACTTTACGTATAAAAGATTAGTAGTCAGACTTAATGGGAAGGTGGTCAGAAGTGAAGACCATGAAATCACCCGCGTAAACGACGGAGACAAGTTGGAAGTAATACATCTGATGGCTGGTGGTTAACCTGACTAATTTCCAAACGACATCACACAGTTGTTCACATATTCTTTATGTGGAGCAACCCAAATACCGATACGGCTAAAGGCTCCCTCAAGGATATTCTTTCGATGACCCAACGTCGGGACTCCGGCATCTATCAGTAGCTCTGTGACGATTATTAAAGGCTCTTCAGGGCCGTAAAAACAGTTTTCGGCCACCATTGTACTTGTTTGCATGGCGACTTTATAGCGATCGGTGAAGCCATCATGGCCTGTCTTCCCTTTTTTCCCCATGGACACGGCATGTTTCTGAGCAACAGATTCAAGAACTGAATCATATTTAAGTAGTGGCAGATTTTTTACTTTCTCCAAATCAGCCATCAGGGAAATCAAATCCCGGTTCGAATCGTAGGATGTTGAATCAATAAATCGTTGAAGAACTGTGCTTTTAAAGAGGCTGCCATCAGTTCTGGCAAGATTGAGCAGAAACAATATCCTGCTTCCGGTAGGAGAAGCAGAAGAATTGGTGCTGGCAAGCTTCACGTTTCTAAGGATTTCATCTGGCCATTCTTCGAGTACATCCCACACCTGAGCGTTCAGGTTAATCGTGCAAAGGATAGTAAGGAATATGGAGAGTAATTTTTTCATAAATAAGGTGTATAGTGCTATATCGCACGACCTCTCAATTTATTATGCCCATAGCGTAATAACTTTCTACCCTGACTGTGATACCACCCTTTTGTAAAACCAATCAGATCCAAAGATGAAAAGTCTTGCTGTGTGCCATCAGCAGAGATTAGTTTGTCGGATACCTGAACACCCACAACTTCAGAAAGAAACATATCGTGACTACCAAGTTCAAGGATATTAACAACCTTGCATTCAATGGCAACCAAGGCTTCTCCCACGATGGACGAGCCAACAGTAGTGGCCTTCAGTGGGGTCAGACCAGTATGAATAAATTTGTTGGCATTTCTTCCCGAAACGGTTCCGCAATAATCCACTTCCTCTACGAAAGAATCGGGCAGAAGATTAATAACATATTCAAGTGATTCTTTAATCAGGCTATGGGAATACCTTTCTTTCCTGATGCTTACGTAACACATCGGGGGACTTGAACATACGGTTCCTGTCCAGGCGATAGTAATCAGATTGGGGTTATTTACAGAGCCACAAGAGACCAGGGCGGCAGGAAGGGGAAACAGATAAGTATCAGGTTTGACAGAAATAAAATTCATTTTTTTTTGACGAAATTACATAAAATTGTTGTTGATACAGGCCATAGTGGTTTTGATTGGTTTTGAAGTGCCAGAGAGTAATTGTATCTTTGCGGGTCATAAAAATCCTTCAATTCAATTTCATGCTGGAGACCATCGTAATACTTGATTTCGGATCACAGTACACGCAATTAATAGCACGCAGGATCAGAGAACTAAATGTTTACTGCGAAATTCATCCCTGGGATAAATATACTGATATCCAGCCTGAGGTTAAAGGGATTATTCTTTCGGGCAGTCCTTTCTCAGTGCGCGACCCAAAGTCACCCGCGCCAGATTTATCTTTTATTCGGGGGAAGGTACCCTTGCTCGCGGTTTGCTATGGCGCCCAATACCTTGCACAATGCAACGGCGGAGAAGTTGCACCTTCGAAGATCAGAGAGTATGGAAGAGCTAACCTCGAATATATCCTGACCGGGAATAGCTTGTTTAAAGGTTTAACCAAGGGAAGCCAGGTTTGGATGTCGCACGGCGATACGATTTTAAGAACTCCTGATTCTTTTCAGATTATTGCCAGTACACCTGAAGTTCGCGTTGCAGGATTTCAAATTGCAGGTGAAAAAACATGGGGTATACAGTTTCATCCCGAAGTCTATCACAGTCTGGAGGGTCAGCAATTGCTTTCAAATTTTGTGTCCGATATTTGTCAGTGTAGTGGCAGTTGGACTCCAGGAAGCTTTATTAATTTGACGATCAATGAGCTGAGGGAAAAGATAAAACAGGACAAGGTGGTACTGGCTCTTTCGGGGGGGGTAGATTCATCAGTGGCCGCCATTCTTCTCCAGAAAGCCATTGGAAGTCAATTACATTGCATTTTTGTAAATAACGGCCTTTTAAGGAAAGATGAATATAATCAAGTGCTTGAGTCATACAAAGGTATGGGTTTGAACGTTAAGGGAGTTGATTCTTCCGACAGGTTTTATACCGCGCTTAAAGGACTTGTGGAACCTGAAGCCAAACGGAAAGCCATTGGGCGCACATTTATTGAGGTATTTGACGATGAGGCACATCAGATCACAGAAGTGAAGTGGCTTGCCCAGGGAACAATTTATCCTGACGTCATAGAATCCCAATCTGTTAATGGGCCAAGTGCCACCATCAAGTCGCATCACAATGTTGGCGGGCTACCCGACTTCATGAAGCTAAAAGTAGTTGAACCATTGCGGAGCCTATTTAAGGACGAAGTGCGACGCGTTGGCAAAGCACTTGAAATGCCTCCACACTTATTGGGAAGACATCCTTTTCCCGGCCCGGGGCTTGGTATCCGGGTTTTGGGCGAAGTGACTCCCGACAGGGTGAAGATACTTCAGGAAGCAGATAGTATCTTTATTAATGGATTGAGGGAATGGAATCTTTATGACTCAGTCTGGCAGGCCGCTACCATTTTGCTTCCGGTTCAATCGGTCGGGGTGATGGGAGATGAACGAACTTATGAGAATGTTGTTGCACTTAGAGCTGTGAGTAGCACCGATGGCATGACTGCTGATTGGGTACATCTTCCTTATGAGTTTTTATCGAAGATATCGAACGATATAATTAATCGGGTCAAAGGAATAAACAGGGTAGTTTATGACATCAGTTCAAAGCCACCTGCCACTATTGAGTGGGAATAATATATTAGAATCATTTCCATGTTATTAACCAGGAAAATTATTATAAGAACAGGGTTTTTTACCCTTTTGTTAATGAGCCTTGTAAGTGTTGGTCAGAATGTGGCTATTTCCCCGATCATTCAGAAGGAGAATGGCGCTGAAGTATACCTTCACACTGTTCAGCGTGGCGAAACCCTTTATCGTATTGCCAAAGCCTATCAGGTTTCTGTTGATGACATTGTAAAGCTTAATCCAACAACTCAATCAGGTATTAAACCGCTTCAGGAGATTAAAATTCCCAAAAAAGCGGACATAAATAATCAACAGCAAACTGACAAAGGAGTTGGCTTTGTTTATCACATCGTGAGGCAAGGGGAAACCCTTGAAGCCATCAGTTTGATTTATAACATCGATTCCAAAAGCCTGCTGTTATATAATACCGGAGTAATAATTCCATTGCAAAAGGATCAGATTTTGAAGATTCCGATGGATTTTCCGGAAAACGGTTCTGAATCTGTAAACAAGAGCCAGAAAACAGAAAACAACGGGATACATATTGTGAAGCCAAAGGAAACTTTGTTTGCTATCAGCAGACTCTATGGGCTTTCGATCATCGACTTGTTAACCATGAATCCCAAAGCTGAAAATGGTTTAAAAGTAGGGGATACTTTAAAAGTATTATTACCAGAAAGAGTTGATGGTGCAAAGGACATGTTAATGGACAATCCTGATAACCGGCAGAATGAGTTGGATAGTAAAGAAGAAATTAAGCAGGATAATGGAGAGGGTTCTGACAGTCTGTACGAAGTAAGAAAAAAGGAAACATGGTACGGCATTGCACGGCAACACGGCCTTACCGTTTCTGAATTACGGGAACTTAATCCCGGAAAATCATCACTTTCGCCCGGAATGCTGATTGTGGTTAAGAGACCGAAAGAATCAGTTGCACAGGAGAACAAAGGGGTTTACCAGGTTCAGTCCGAAACCGCACCAGAGGTGCCTTTGGTGAAAGAGCCAGTTGTTGAAAAGTCTTTCCGGAAAAAAACGGATGTCTTTAAAGTAGCCCTTCTGATGCCCTTTGGATTGAAAAACAGCGACACAGCCTTCGAAGTAAATGAGAAATATTCGAAGAGCCAACTTCATCAGTTCAGGTTTCTTTCGTTTTATGAGGGGTTGCTAATCGCTGCTGATTCGCTAAGGCAGGCTGGCCTTTCGCTTGAACTATATACATTTGACGTTCCGAAAGAATCCAATGAGTTGCAATCCGTACTTCAGAATCCCGTTTTAAAGGAAGTTGACCTGATTATAGGTTTGGTTTATGCTGGTGATTTTATTAAACTGTCAAAGTTTTCAGCTCAGCATCAGATACCTTTAATCAATCCCCTGACCCGCAGACGTGAATCGGCCACTGAGAATGAATGGGTAATTAAAATACAACCAGATGCTTCAACACAGCTTTCAGCTATTCAAGACTACCTTAAGCATACTGCAGAAAAGCATGATATCATCATTTCGCGACAGAACAAGTACCAGTTTAGCCAGGAAGTTAAGGATATTTCCAATATGATTTTCAGGCTTAAATCAGAGACCCCCCGGGTAGTAGGCTCTTCACATACACTTATTGACAGTATCGCGAGGCTGAAGAGAATAATTAGGGAATCTAATAACCCGGTTATCTTTTCCTTATCTGAAAACCCTGCTTATGTCATGGATTACCTGAGGAAACTTAATCAGGGAAAAGATTCACTGCATATTTTTGCTCTTTTTGGCCTTCCTGATTGGAATGCAATGGATAAGCTTGAAACGAGTCATCTTGATCAATTAAATGTTCACATGTTAAAAGCATTTCATCCAAGTTATCAGCACTATAGTGTCGGGAATTTCGTTAACAATTACAAATTGAAGTATTATGCCGATCCGGATGAACTGGCTTTTACCGGATTTGATGTACTCTGGATCAGTGGACAGGCTATTCAAAACTCGTCTGACGGCTTGATCGGTTATTTGAAGGAGCATTCAATTCAAGGAATTCTTGCTGATTATCATTTTAAATCAGTTGGGGGAAAAGGAATTGAAAATCAATTTTGGAATATCTATCGCATCGATGACTTTAAAATTAAAGTTGTCAACCGCTAATTCATATAATTATAATAAAATCAATATCGTTTACTGCAGATACTAAGATCTATCTTAGCCTGACAAAAAAATCTACCATGAAAAACACCGCTTTTACCAAATTTCACGAAGAATTGGGTGCCAAGATGGTGCCTTTTGCCGGATACAATATGCCGGTTCAATATGAAGGGTTGATCGCTGAACATCACACTGTCAGAAAAGGTGTCGGCGTTTTTGATGTCTCACACATGGGTGAATTCTGGGTCAAGGGGCCTAAAGCCTTTGATTTTGTTCAGTATGTTACCTCCAATGATGTTGCTGCCCTTTTCGATGGTAAGGTACAATACTCTTGTTTTCCTAACGGGAAAGGCGGAATTGTTGATGACCTGCTTGTATACAGGGTTAACGAAGTGACCTATCTGTTGGTTGTAAATGCAGCCAATATCGACAAGGATTGGGCATGGTGTGTTAGTCAGGCTCCTAAGTTTGGTCTGACTGTTGGAAAAGAGCTTTACAATGCCTCTGATGAAATTGCCCAATTAGCCATACAGGGACCTTTGGCACTGAAGGCCATGCAGAAACTTACCGATACTTCGGTTGAAGACATGGAGTATTATACCTTCAAGAAGTTGACGTTTGCCGGCGTTAAAGATGTTATCTTCAGCACAACGGGTTATACTGGTAGCGGCGGTTGCGAAATTTACATGGCAAACAAAGATGCCGACAATATCTGGAAGGCAGTGTTTGAAGCCGGCGAAGAGTTTGGCATTAAACCTATTGGTCTAGGTGCCCGCGATACGCTGCGTCTGGAGATGGGTTTCTGTCTTTATGGAAATGACATCAACGACACAACCTCACCACTCGAAGCAGGATTAGGTTGGATTACAAAGTTCAACGACAAGAAGGAATTTGTTGATAAGGCCTTTCTGCTTCAACAGAAAGCTGAGGGCTTGAAGCATAAACTCGTTGGATTTGAGTTGATCGACAAAGGTATTCCCCGTCAGCATTATCCTATTTGCAATGCAGAAGGAACTCATATTGGTGAAGTTACTTCAGGTACAATGGGACCATCGGTAAACATGGCTGTTGGTATGGGTTACGTTCCTACAGCTCTTAGTAAGGCTGACAGTGAAATTTATATCGAGGTTAGAGGAAAGCTGCTCAAGGCAAAAGTTGTAAAACTGCCTTTTTACAAAGGTTAATTATTGATTAGTCAAATCTGTAGGGTAGGAGGAGGCCATGGCTCCCTTCTACCTTTTTTAATCTCACTATAGCAAATACAGCAAGTATGGGTAAGTATAATTTTGACGTTGAATACGATAGGACATCTACCAATTCAGTGAAGTACGATTTGAGACATATGATCTTTGGTCGCGATGATGTCATCCCTATGTGGGTTGCCGATATGGATTTTGCAACCCCCGATTTCATTCTTGAGGCAATAAGGAGAAGGCTTCAGCATCCCATTTTAGGTTACACCTTTAGGGGCGATGGCTTTACAACTGCATTGGTTGAATGGATACAAAAACGTCATGGTTACCAACTAAATCCAGCTTCTGTTTGTTTTTCTCCTGGTATTGTACCAGCATTGGTGTTCAGCTTATTAGCTTATACGGAACCAGGTGATCGTGTAATTGTACAAACACCGGTTTATCATCCGTTTTTTCAGGTGGTTGAAAGCAATGGTAGAACAGTGGTGAACAATCCATTAAAATTTGAAAACAATTATTACACGATTGATTTTGATGACCTTGAAAGGAAAGCTGTCGGATGCAAGGTATTATTTTTTTCAAACCCGCATAATCCGGTGGGAAGGTGTTGGCAGCGTGAGGAATTGGAACGCCTTGCCGATATCTGTTTCAGGAATAAGTTGATTGTTGTCTCAGATGAGATTCATAGCGACCTGATGCTTTTTGGAAATATTCACGTCCCATTTGCCTCAGTATCTGAATACATTAAGCAGTCGACTATCTCTTGTTATGCCCCGAGCAAGACTTTTAACCTGGCAGGATTAAGTACCAGTGCTGTGGTAATCGATAATGAGATGTTAAGGAAAAAGTTTAACGATGTAATTGAACGGCTTCATGTCGGGATGGGTAATATTGCCGGGATGGTTGCATTTGAGGCTGCTTACGCGGAAGGAAAAGAGTGGCTGGATGAGATGCTGATTTATGTGGAGTCAAATGTGGAATACATGCACGACTTTTTGAAGAAGAATCTCCCCGCTGTAAAAATTATTATGCCTGAAGCCACTTATATGGCTTGGCTCGATTTTTCAAAGACAGGATTGACAAATGAGGCATTAAACAAGTTACTGATCGGTGAAGCAGGTGTTGGACTGAACGATGGGGCAATGTTCGGTGAAGGGGGTGGTTGTTTTCAAAGGATTAACCTGGCCTGCCCCCGCAATACCTTGGTAAAAGCTCTTGAGAGTATTAAAAATGCCTTATCAAAACATAACCTTTAGCATGAAAGCAGCACTATTTGATCTGGATGGTTTATTAATTGACTCGGAGCCCCTTTGGGAGGAAGCAGAAATTTCAGTTTTTGACCGGTATGGTATGACGCTTACACCTGCCATTTGCCAAAAGATGAAAGGTTTCAGGGTAGATGAGTCGATCAGGTATGTGCTTAAACTCTTTGGGGTGGACAAACCTGTCGACCCATTACAGATCGAGAGAGAGATTCTGGCACAGGTTAAACAGTTGATTAACATAAAGGGGAGAGGGATGCCGGGGTTTGTTTACATCATTCATTTCTTCAAATCGCGTGGGCTGAAAATAGCACTTGCATCGTCATCCAAATTGGAAATTATTAATGAAGCGCTGAATAAACTGGGGGTTATCCAGCATTTTGACGCTATTTGCTCCGCTGAAAATGAACCTTACGGGAAACCTCATCCAGGCATCTTTCTTTCGGCTGCCAGGGCATTAGACGTTGAACCGGATGAGTGTATCGTATTTGAGGATTCCCTGAATGGTATTATCGCGGCAAAAGCTGCAAGAATGAAGGCTGTACTTGTCCCTGACAAAACACTTACAGGTGATCTGAGAATTGCCATTGCTGATCTTGAGTTGAAATCGCTTCTTGGTTTCAAGGAAGAACACATCCGGAGGCTGACTGAAGAGAGATGAAGGGATTTGCCAACTTTAAAAAATCATTAAGTTCATTTCAGTTCGTTGGATGTTAATCCGGAGAGTTGTTCCTTTGTAAGTTAATCAGGTTCCTAAAACCAAGCTGTAATGTCTTTTTTATCAGTCGTTTTAACAATATTGACTCTGGTAGGATCTATAGGTTTATTCCTTTATGGAATGAAACTGATGAGCGAAGCATTACAAAAAGTGGCAGGGCAGCGAATGAGAAGTGCTTTATCTACACTGACGCTGAATCCGTTTAGGGGGTTGGCATCGGGACTTGTGCTCACTGCAGCAATACAGTCTTCTTCAGCGTCTACAGTGATGATCACCGGGCTTGTCAATGCCGGTCTGCTTTCATTACGGCAGTCAATTCCACTGATTTTGGGTGCTAATATCGGGACGACCCTGAAGGTTTGGATCATTGCAAGCATAGGTTTCAGACTTGATCTCAATCTTGTATTACTCCCGGTAATTGCAATGAGCTTGTTGTTTCTTTTCTCCTCTATCCCGAGAAAGAAGTCTGTTGGTGAGTTACTGATGGGGTTTGGTCTTCTCTTTCTTGGGTTGGAGCTTTTAAAAAATAGCTTGCCACCTGTGAGTGAGATTCCTCAGTTGGTTGCTTTTCTTAGGGAATTTAATTCCGGAGGATATCTTTCTATACTGTTTTTCGTGGTTGTTGGTGCTGTATTTACTGCTATTATTCAATCGTCAAGCGCAAGTATCACACTCACATTGGCAATGCTTAACAGTGGTTGGTTTAGTTATGATCTGGCCGTTGCAATGTTGCTGGGTGAAAATATTGGTACTACCATTACCGCTAACCTGGCTGCCCTTGTAGCCAATACGCACGCCAAACGGGCAGCCCTTTCTCATTTCTTATTCAATCTGATAGGTGTTGCATTTGTACTCCTCTGGTTTTATCCCTTTATCAATATTACTGGTTGGATTACAACAGCTATTACAGGACAGGTATATTCAGACAGTTCTGCCGCAATGCTGCTGGGACTATCTGTAGTTCATACCTTTTTCAATATTCTCAATGCCCTTATATGGGTTAATCTGGTTCCTGTAATGGTAAGGTTGACGATTTTTATCTTTCCTGATAAAGTTCAAGCGCTGAAAACTCCACCACGGTTCATTAGAAAAAGTCATTTACTTGGTACTTCAGAATTTTCAATTTTGCAGGCAAAGAAGCAAGTTCATACAGTATCGAGGCTTGTAAATCAGTTTTTTAATACAATTCCTGAACTGTTGGTTGAGAAGGAACCAGAGGCATACAAGTCACTGCAGCTTAGAATAGCGTCGCTAAAGCAGGAACTTGAGATTGCTGCAATGTCTGTTGACCAGTTCCTCGATGAACTTAATGAAAACGATCTCAGTCCGGAAGGCAGAACCCGCAAGAAGGTGATGGTATACGTCAACGAACAGTTCAGGAACATTATGACCGTCAATCTGAAGATGATTAAGATTGTAGAAGAGAAGAACCAGCGAAAGGTTTGGTTTACACCAAAGCAACGGCTTAATCTTAAAAAAATGTTCGATCTGGTAAAAGAATCAATCCGGGCAGCCTCGGAAAATTTATCAGGCGAGTATCATCTGGCTCAATTTGAATATGCCCATGAAATTGAAAACAGCATCAATCTGCTACGTGATAAACTGCGTCAGAAAAATCTTGAAAACATTGAAAAGGGGAAATATACAGTTGAGGGTGGTAACTATTATAATGATCTGTTTTCTCTGAGTGAGAAGGTTGGCGATTATATACTTCTCATTAACGATTCCCTCACTTCCTGCCGACTTCAACTTATCTCCGGCACGCCTCAGTGATTTGCGGGATTGTTGTAATTTTGCACTTTATACAATAATTGATGAAAAATCCATCGACTCTCGTGGCAGAAGCCACCGTCTCTTATATTAAGAATGCCTTCAACCACGACCTTGATGCTCAATCTCTGACGCTTCAGTCAACCCGAAAAGACTTTGATGGCGATATTACCCTGGTTGTGTTTCCATTGACCCGCATTACACGAAAATCGCCAACCGAGACAGCTAATATGATCGGGGAGGCCTTGAAAGCCAACTTGCCTGAAGTTGATGGATTCAATGTTATACAAGGTTTTCTGAACATTCACTTTACCGATTATTTTTGGTGGGAACAAATCCAATATCTTCAGACGTTGAAGGATTTTGGTATCATACCACAGCGCAACGGACAACAACCCATACTGGTTGAGTTTTCGTCGCCTAATACCAACAAACCACTACATCTCGGACACATCAGAAATAACCTGCTTGGAGCCTCCGTAAGCAGAATACTGTCGGCCAATGGCCAAAAGGTTATCAAAGTGAATCTTGTTAACGATAGAGGAATTCATATTTGTAAGTCAATGCTGGCCTGGCAAAAATGGGGTAATGGCGAAACACCTGAAACGTCAGGGATGAAGGGTGACCATCTTGTCGGTAAATATTACGTAGAATTCGACAAACATTATAAAGCCGAAGTAGCAGCCATAACTGAACATGGAATTAAGTTGGAAGAAGCAGAAAAAAAGGCTCCGATTATGCTTGAAGTAAGGGAAATGCTATTGAAATGGGAAGCAGGCGATCGGGAAATCAGACAATTATGGTCAAAAATGAATGGCTGGGTTTACAAAGGGTTTGAATCTACCTATCAGAAGATGGGCATTGAATTCGATAAAATATACTATGAATCAAATACATACTTAACCGGAAAGACAATTGTAGCTGAAGGTCTCGAAAATGGTATCCTCGCGCAAAAAGAAGATGGTTCTGTGTGGATTGATCTTACCAATGACGGACTTGACGAAAAACTTTTACTCCGAAGTGATGGAACCTCTGTTTACATGACCCAGGATTTAGGTACTGCCGACCTCAGATACGGGGAATTTCATCCTCAGTCGATGATATACGTCGTTGGTAATGAGCAGAATTATCATTTTGATGTGCTGAAAATTGCCTTGGCACGTTTGAACAAACCATGGGCAGCTACAATTCGTCATTTATCTTATGGAATGGTTGAATTACCTGATGGTAAAATGAAAAGTCGTGAAGGCACAGTGGTTGATGCCGATGATCTCATGGATCAGATGTACGACACTGCGCGTCAGATGACCGAAGAATTAGGTAAAGCCGATGATATGACTGAACCTGAAGCATCTGAATTGTACCGGAAGGTGAGTTTGGCAGCGCTAAAGTATTTCATTTTGAAAGTAGATCCTAAAAAGAATATGCTGTTTAATCCCGCTGATTCGATCGATTTTAATGGAAATACAGGCCCTTTCATTCAATATACTTTTGCAAGGATAAAAAGTATTATGCGTAAGATTGATACGAATCCGGCAGATATCAAACTGTCACCTGTTGAGATAGGTTTGAAAGAACGTCAGGTGGTGAGATTGGTGATGCAATTTCCTCAAATCGTCATCGAGGCAGGAAAAGAAATGAGCCCGGCACTGATTGCCAATTATTGTTTCGAGCTTGCCAAAGAATTCAATCAGTTCTATCACGATTTTAGTATTTTGCACGAAAATATAGCTGAAAAAAAAGCCTTCAGAATTGTTCTGGCATGGCAGACATCTGAAATTCTCCGTAACGGGATGTCACTTCTGGGAATAGAGATGCCTGACAGGATGTAATTTGTTGCTATCTGAATTCAAATGCCCCGATGTCGGGCTGGGTGTCTCTGGGGAAACCATCCAGATCAGTTGGAACAGCGAGATCGATACCTGCATTGATCAGGGGGGATAAGGTGTCTGGATGCAGATCAAAAGACCCGGCATCCCGAAACAAAGGATCCTTATTGACAATCAAGTTAGGAAAAGAAGGGTCAGTAGCGGTATAGGAGGTTGATCTTATCAGGCAATGGTCGAATAAATAGTTGAATGTTCCATTGTCAGGATGCTTGTCTATAAGTAGTTCTTCGGTCTGATTTCCATATAAAACCGAGTTTCCAAAGAACACGGAAGTAGGTTCTACCATGACGGCAGTATTGTCGTCGATAAAGTAATTTTTTACAATGACTGAAGGGAGACTTCTTACCGACGATGTCCACCAGTTGCCTACCGATAAATGCCGGAAATTGTAAATACCACCATTCAGTGCAAGTGCATAACTTCCGCAGCCAGAGATGGAGAGATTAGCTCCTTCAATCCATGTTGCATTCCCGGCAATACCTCCTAGCGTCATGTTCCTGATTTTGGTGTTGGTAATGGTCAATTGTGGGATATTAAACTCCGCTGGTTTATCAACCTGAATTCCCAGATTGGCGTTTTCCAAAATGCTATTATGGATTTCACAGGGGAGAGCGCCTTCAGCGATCCATATACCATTCCATTGCCCCGGCAAATCTCTGTAAAAGGCATCCTGACGATCGTTTCTGAACAAGACAGGTTCATCTACAGTTCCATTAACCTGAAGGGCTCCATCCTTGTACACCATGAGAAGCCCGCCATTATGGAAGTATGTTTTCGTTCCTGAGGGAATAGTCAGTTTCGCTGCTGAATCAACAACCAGGTAACCATATACAACATGTGGCTTATCGTTAGCCCATGTTACATCGCCCTGAATGACTGAATAATCCGGGAAGTTTGAAGGAAAATGATCGGGTGTATGGTAATAAGCATCCTGACCCCATGCTACTAAATCGACATGTTGCAGGTTCCCGTTGGTTTCAAATTCAATCTGATCTGTAACGATCAGGGGAAGGTTCTGGTTAACAGGATCAATAGTTACCTTCATAAAAATGTAGATGCTATCTTTAGCTTCAATTTCTACATCACTTGCCGAAGAGACCGATTGTCCGTCAATATTGATGCTAAATGAAGTAGCATCTCCTTTCAATGCAATTTTTTTTATCAAAAGCTTTGAACTATTGTAATTGTACACCTTAAGTGTTTGGGTATAAGATCCAATTGTTGTGAAGACAGTATCAAAGATGATTGTGTCGGATGAGAAACTAAGTTTAAGTGAAGGGTCTGAATCGGGTTCCTTGTCAGAGCAGGAAAACAACAGATGAATAGATATTATTAAACCAATCAGGTTTATAACATTTGGTACTGAAAAACGGTGCATGTGTACAATTTGTAAGTGAGAAAAATGGAATGCAACAAAATTAATTGATTTACGGATTTAATACCTTAATTATTGTGTAATGAGGGAAAGAGAAATAATTATAAGAAAAGTGAATTGGTAATTCATTGATTAATTGTACTTTTGCATTCTAAAACTACTCCCGGAAATATATTAGTTAAATAACTGAGTATTAACCCGGTATAGTGTTGTAGTGTCCGGGAGTCTGCAATGTCTATACCACAGCTATATATTAATGAGCGAACTTGAAACCAGTAACATCAACGAGCTACCCGAAGAGGAAGCCGTTGCTGTTGTTACAGAAACCCCAAAGGCTAAGCCTGCTGACGTTGAACCAGAACCATTTGATTGGGGAAGCGTTGGTAAAAAATCAATCAGCTATTCGGCTACTGAAAAGGCCCGCCTTGAAGCCATGTATGACCAAACCCTTAGCTCTATCGTTGAACACGATGTAATTGAAGGTGTTGTGGTTGCTAAAAACAACCGTGAAGTTGTTGTAAACATTGGTTTTAAATCTGATGGATTGATTCCTCTTTCTGAACTCAGATACAATCCTGATCTGAAAGTTGGTGATAAACTTGAAGTATACGTTGAAAGCCAGGAGGATGGAACCGGACAGTTGGTTCTTTCTCACAAAAAAGCACGTACTCTTCGTTCATGGGAACGCGTTAACCAGGCGTTCGACACTCAGGAAGTTATCAAGGGTTACGTTAAATGTCGCACCAAGGGTGGACTTATTGTTGATGTATTTGGCATTGAAGCCTTCCTGCCTGGTTCACAAATTGATGTGAAGCCTATTCGCGATTACGATATGTTCGTTGATAAGGTTATGGAGTTCAAGGTTGTGAAAATCAACCATGAATATAAAAACGTTGTCGTTTCTCACAAAGCCCTGATTGAAGACGAAATCGAAGCCCAAAAGACTGAAATTATCGCCAAACTCGAAAAAGGCCAGGTACTTGAAGGAACTGTTAAGAACATTACCTCCTATGGCGTATTCGTTGACTTAGGCGGTGTTGATGGTCTTATCCATATTACCGACCTCTCATGGGGCAGGATCAATCATCCTGAAGAAATCGTAACCCTTGACGAAAAGATTAAGGTTGTAATCCTTGATTTCGATGAAAATAAAAAGCGTATCGCCTTAGGTCTCAAGCAGCTTACTTCTCATCCATGGGATTCGCTGAGCGAAGGTCTCAATGTTGGTGATACTATCAAAGGCAAAGTTGTTGTCATCGCCGATTACGGTGCTTTCGTAGAGATCGCTCCCGGTGTTGAGGGTCTTATCCACGTTTCTGAAATGTCATGGTCACAGCATCTGCGCACAGCCCATGATTTCCTGAAGGTTGGTGAAGATGTTGAAGCCGTCGTTCTGACTCTCGATCGCGAACAGCGTAAGATGTCACTCGGAATGAAACAACTCATTCCTGATCCATGGATTGCTATCAGAGACCGTTACCCGATCAATTCAAAACATACAGCTACGGTACGTAACTTTACCAACTTCGGCATTTTTGTTGAGCTGGAAGAGGGCGTTGATGGCCTCATTCACATTTCTGACCTCTCATGGTCGAAGAAAATCAAACATCCGGCTGAATTCACCAAGATTGGTGATACCATCGAAGTCGTTGTTCTCGATGTTGACATCGAAACCCGCCGCTTGAGCTTAGGACACAAGCAACTCGAAGAAAATCCATGGGATGTATTCGAAACTGTGTTCTCGGTTGGCACTGTTCATAAAGGAACCATCATCGCCAACGCCGATAAGGGAATGATCGTCTCATTGCCATACGGAGTTGAAGGATTTGCTCCAACCCGTCACCTGCAGAAGGAAAACGGTGAAGAGGTGAAGATGGATGATACCCTCGATTTCAAGGTGATCGAATTCTCGAAGGATAACAAAAAAATTATCCTCTCACATGTTCGCACTCACCAGGAAGCTCCCGAAAAACAGGCTCCTGCTGAAAAACCCAAAGTTGGCGAAAAAATCACCAAGGATGGACAGCAACAGACTACCAAAAACCAGATTAAAAAGTTGAAAGACAATCTGGAGCGTACAACCCTCGGCGATATCGAAGCCCTTGCTAATCTCAAGTCAGAGATGCAGGAGGATGAGAAGAACAACGAGGAATAATAATATTTCCTTCTACAAAAAACCGGGGTTATGCTCCGGTTTTTTTATCTTTGAACTTTTCTGAAAGATGAAAGTATATATTCTGGGAAGCGGGGCTGCTGTGCCAACAGCAAATCGTGGTGTTAGTTCGGTGGCTGTTCAGATTGACCGTGACTGGCTACTGATTGATTGTGGCGAAGGCACCCAGGTCCAGATGCAGCGGTTTTCTGTTCGCTGGGGAAAGATTAATCATATACTGATTTCCCATTTGCACGGTGATCATTATTTTGGTTTACCAGGTTTGATTTTTACCTATCACCTTTACAACAGGAAGAAACCACTGAATATCTACAGCCCACCGGGTTTAAAATCAATCATCGGGCAACTGCTTCAGACTTCTCTTCCAAACCTGTCCTATCCCATCGTATTCCACGAATTTCAACCTGAAAGGCCTTACGGGATATTGAGCACAAAATATTTTGACGTGACAACCTTTCCACTCGTTCACAGGGTTACCTCCAACGGGTTCCTGATTCGCACCAGCGAGGGTGATCGTAAAATTAAGCCTGAGTTCATAGCAGATTATCAACCCGACCGTCATTTGCTGCGCGGTATTCAGCTTGGCAATGATTATCCCGATGGCAACGGAGATTTGATCAGCAACGCGACGATAACACTAAAGGGGAGAAGGTCGGTTAGTTTTGCTTATGTCAGCGATACTTCATTTGCCCCGGAAATTGCAGAGCACATACTTTCGGTTGATTTACTCTACCATGAAGCCACTTTTCCGGACGGTGAAGCTGCCCTGGCTAAGAGCAAAGGGCATTGCACTTCCGGGCAGGCTGCTGCCATAGCGCATCTGGCTGGCGCCGGACAACTGGTCATGGGGCATCTTTCCCCCAGAATAAAATCACTTGACGATTTTTTAAATCAGGCTATTGCTGTGTTTCCCAATACCACGCTCGCTGCCGACGGTCAGGTTTATGAAATTAAGCCGTGATTTTTTCCGAAATCCTTGCACAATTTCCAAAAAGGGAGTACTTTTGCATCGCGATTACGGCTCCGTAGCTCAACTGAATAGAGCATCTGACTACGGATCAGAAGGTTGTAGGTTTGAATCCTACCGGAGTCACAAGATTACAAGCCCGTTACAATGAAAATTGTAGCGGGCTTTTTGTTGATTTTCAGTAAGGGTGGTTTGGTATGTTATATGGGTGTTAAGTTCTGTTTGATGTGCGGAAGTACTTATATGGTTATTTTCGGGGTCTCATTACCACTGTTCTGCTTAGAAATATCGAGGGCCGTTCACGAATTTCAAATCCATTGCCCTCCATTTTTTGAATAATTGTGTTGAAGGCAATTTTAGAAACATGAAACTTTTGTTCGGAAATCAAAATCCTCGTTTCTGGTTTTACGATTTTAGTCAGCTCAATAATGATGTTATCGATGTATTTCATTTCGTGAAAAGAGTAAAATGCAAAAACAAAGTCAACTTTCTCGTTCAAACCCAAACTGTTTTCCTTGTTATTGGAAATTTCTATCCGTTGCTGTAACTTGCTATCCTTTAGTTTGCATCTTAGGATATTGAGCATTCCTTTTTGGACGTCACAAGCATAAACTTTTCCTTTGGTTCCAACTAAGTTTGCAATCTCTAATGTAAAAAAACCTGTTCCGCAACCTAAATCAAGAACTGTCATACCCGTATGAATATGCTTTCTTAAGATTCTTCCCGGGTTTTGCAGTAATAAACGTAATCGGCCCTCTAAAGCACCCGCCTTTTCTAATGGGTGCAGATGTGTGTCGGAGAAGTTATTCATTTGTAAATATACTACAGGGCACAATGTTTTTTTGTAATTTATCAGTTATAATTCTTCAAAACTGTAAATATGGTCAGTCTTATTGCATTTCCCATTGCTGTTCAGCCTTAAATACCTTGCCGCTTGAATAATATAGTTTTTATGCATTTGTGTTGTTAATCACATTAATTTACTACTGAACCGGTTATTGTTTTTATACATTATTGTAACCTGTTTTTATCTGATTTTGTTGAATCCAGCTAAGATTGCTAAAAATTTAAGAAGTTAATGCCAGCAAAACAGAAAAAATAATGTGTCTGATCATACTACATCCTGGTTACAATTAGTATAGGAATCTTTATTTTGTGCCTAACCGATTCAACTGTAGTGCCAAACACAAGGTCTTTAAACCCTCCATGTCCGTGCTCACCCATAACCAATAGATCTGCATCTAGAGTTGGAATTATTTTTGCTATTTCGGTCGAGGCTTTTCCAAAACCTATTTGGATCCATGCCAATATCTTAACCCAGGGTTTTATAGCAAATTCTTTCATTAATTTTTTATCAGAATTAAAATGGATAAGAGGAATGACTGCAAATCCCAATTGAAAACTTAATACTACCTGACTTAAAATCAACAAGCTCCCCAAAGCTTTATCACCAAAAAAGAGAATTGTAGATATTGCGGGGATTATTGCCAGTAAACGGGTAATCAGCCTTCTCAACCAAGGTTGAATTCTCAAATTTAGATGGCCTTCCATCACAATTTGCTCAGCCAAAGTGCCTGTTATTGTCGAACTTTGCCCGGAAGCAATCAAGGCAATTGCAAAAAATGTAGGCGCTGCATTTCCGAACAATTAATTTAGTAAAACCGAGGAATCCTGTATTTCGGCAACTTGAAAATATCCATTCACATAAAATGCCGCCGCTGTTAATACTAAAATGGCCGTATTTACAAAAAAAGCTAAGTTAAGGGCAATGGTTGTATCAATAAAATTCATCTTTATTGCATTTTTCATTCCTGCTGATGATCTTTCAAACTTTCTGGTTTGAACCAGCGAAGAATGCAAATAAAGATTATGCGGCATAACTGTTGCGCCAATAATCCCAATAGCTATATATAACGCATCACCATTTAAATGTGAGGGTATAAATCCCTGCACAACATCACCGTAAACGGGCGACACAATCAGCATTTCGATTAAAAAGGAAAAGCCAATAATAAAAACCAGCGAGACAATGAACACTTCCATTGTACGCATTCCTTTGTTCAACAAAAAAAGAAGCAGTATTGTATCTAAAGCGGTAAGACTTATGCCCCAGATTAATGGCAGGCCAAATAGTAAATTAAGTCCTATGGCCATCCCTACAATCTCTGCCAGATCACATGCAGCAATAGCAACTTCTGCTAATATATAAAGAGGGATATTTGCCCATTTGGGATAGGCGTTTTTTGATGCCTGGGCTAAATCCATACCTCTTACAATGCCTAATCGGGCACTTAGTGACTGTAAGAGTAAAGCTATAAGGTTGGACATTAGCAATACCCAAATTAGCTTGTATCCAAACTCGGAGCCTCCTGCAATATCTGTTGCCCAATTTCCGGGATCCATATAACCCACACTTACCAGATAGGCGGGACCTAAAAAAGCTAAAATCTTTCTCCACCCTTTTTTATCTGTTCGTACCGTAGAATGTACCTCACTTAATGATTCTGAGTTCATGTATTAAAAATATGTTTTGCAATCTTCAACTTCAAAAGTAAGGTTTTACCGCTATTTGTGTGCCAAATGAAAGAGACCAAAATGTGTTGGGTCATGTTTTTGGTCGCAGAGTCTTATATGCGAAGGATATAGATCAAGTTGACCATGAAAGAAGAGAATCGCTGTCCGGAAGTTTTGGAACTGATGGTAGCCACGACCGACAGTTTTTAGTAGCTGTATCTTCCGTTAAGTCGCTCAGCCTTAGCATTCGGGTTTGATAAATAGCGTGCATTTATAATTTCTATCGCTTATGCTTTAATTGTCTCTACAACCTCCAATATTTCCTTAACATTGGGTCGGACTGCTTCACGGATCCATAAGCCAAACATAGTACTTGCGGCATATATATCACCGCAACCAAAAATGAACTGAAATAACTCTCTTATCTTGTTCTGGCTGGCCTGTAAAACCATGATAACAAACTCCGCAAACATATAAGTGTAGCGATTGTAACTATCGGCCCATGGCACCTGAATACAACGAGCCTTTCCCTCTGGGCTTTTTACCCGGGGAACCCGACAACGGATATAGGTTTGATTAGGACAAATCTCTTCACTTTCAGGATCAACACCTTTTTTGGGCAGGTATTCTATCGTTATATCCACGGTCATTTTCTGAAAGTTGGCTTCCATATCACTAACCTTCCACTCTGGCCAAAGTCCGGCATAAGATCAAACAACTGAGATGACAG
>Ga0209319_1001160_pt1 | contig 23641 bp, 18 predicted proteins | sample RifGroE2_FD_184000 | JGI IMG/M metagenome (GOLD analysis project Ga0209319, IMG submission 184000) | Groundwater microbial communities from Rifle, Colorado - Groundwater E2 (SPAdes) (version 2) | ecosystem: Environmental > Aquatic > Deep subsurface > Groundwater | place: Rifle, Colorado, United...
GAAAGCTTACTTTATTGCCGACCTTCAATCCCATTGCACGTCGTATTCAACGATTATTGATTGGCCATGCGGTCGAAATGACGCTGGACAGTCACGGCCGCATTTTGATTCCGACTTTGTTACGGGATTATGCGATGTTAGATAAACGCGTCATGTTGTTGGGTCAAGGTAATAAATTTGAAATTTGGCACGATGAAAATTGGGAGCGTTGTCGCGAAGGTTGGTTGAAAGAAGAGTTGACTGAAAAATTATCGGAATTGCCGGAAGAATTAAAAACGATTGCGTTGTGAGGATTGACTGACTGACTGACTGACTGACTGACTGACTGATTGAGCCGGGTTAAAAAAATGTGAAGCATTTTTCCGACGAACGCGAGGCAGGAAGCCGAGCTGGGGGGATGCGTCAGGATGACGGTTCAGGAAAGACTGAATAGGATTGAGGAAATGAGCTCTACTAACCGTCATTGCGAGGAGCGCTAGCGACGAAGCAATCCAGAATCAAAACTGGATCCCGCGATCAAGTCGCGGGATGACAATGAACTGTGGGAATGACGAAGGGCAGCTAGGAAGACAAACGAACCATCGCAATGGCGGTGCAGAGATAACAACAGGGAAGGAAAGGAGAAACACATGAATGTAGCCGTTAAAACACTCAATCAGTCGATCTTAACCGCACACGATTGGCCGACGATTGTTTTGGATCGCAAACAATGGATGGTTGTGATCATGAGCGCCATGATTTTAATCTCGGCTTTTTTTGTGGTGTGTATCAAAGACACCAATCGACAATTGATGAGCGAATTACAAACGTTAGAAAATACACAGGAAAATTTGCATAATGCGTGGAGTCAATTGTTGCTCGAAGAAAGCACGTGGGCCTCTCAAGCGCGTATCGGCGAAGTGGCGGTGCAAAATCTAGATATGGTTCAACCGAAGACAAAGTCGATTATTGTTATTCAGGATTGATGGGCGAAGTGTCGCTATGCGATGAGTTATTTTTCCTGGATCCTGCGGTCAAGCCGTGGGATGACAGAGAACTGGCTCAGCGATCAAATCGAGAGAGAGCGATTAACGAGAGAATTGAATGAATAAACTGCATCAACCCGTATTAGCACAAACTGCCGTCGATGGACTGGCGATCAAGCCATCGGGTTTTTATGTGGATGCTACGTTAGGTCGATGTGGTCATGCGGCTTTGATTCTTCAGCAATTATCGGCTTCGGGAAAATTATTAGGAATTGACCAAGATCTCGCCGCGATTTATGCGGCACGAGAAAAATGGGGGGCGGATGAACGCGTGATATTGCACCATGGATCGTTTACTGAGTTGAAGCAATTAATTCAGCAATACGGAAAGCTGGGCGCAGTTGATGGTATCTTATTAGATTTAGGTGTTTCATCACCGCAATTGGATGAAGCGGCGCGGGGATTTAGCTTTTTGCGCGAAGGTCCGCTGGATATGCGCATGAATCAAACGCGTGGTGAGACAGCCGCTGCGTGGTTACAACGTGCAACAGAAAAAGAAATAATTGATGTGTTGAAAACTTATGGCGAAGAGCATTATGCGAAAAGCATTGCGCGCGCCATTGTTGAAACGCGGGCGACAGCGCCGATTCAGACGACGACACAATTGGCAAAGTTGATTGCAAAAACCGTGCCGTCGAGAGAAAAACATAAGCATCCGGCGACGCGTAGTTTTCAGGCGATACGCATTTACATCAATCGCGAATTAGACGCATTAGAGCAAGTTTTGCCGCAATGTTTAGATGTGTTAGCAGTAGGGGGACGATTGGCCGTCATTAGCTTTCATTCGCTCGAAGATCGTCGCGTGAAGCAATTTATTCGCGAGCAAGAACGAGGCGATGAGTTTCCGATTGGATTGCCGATTCGCTTTTCAGAGATTAAACGGCGATTAAAAAGTAGGGGGAAAGCGATGAAGCCGACAGCCAGTGAAGTCGCGCAAAATCCCAGAGCGCGCAGCGCGGTTTTGCGTATTGCAGAAAAAGTGGCGTGAGATGACTAAGATCAATCACGATAACAATCCTTATTATCCATGGCGTTTTTATTGTGTTTTATTGATTTTAATGATACTAGCCGGATTGCTCACGGCAAGAATGGTTTATCTCACTGTTTTTGATCGTTCCTTTTTATTAAATCAAGGCAACTCCCGGTATTTACGTTTGATGGAAATTCCTGCCTATCGCGGAATGATTATGGATCGTCATGGCGAACCATTGGCGGTGAGTACGCCTGTTGATTCGGTGTGGATCAATCCGCAGGATTTTGATGATTCCTCCCAAAACGAAATCAATTTAAGTCAATTACTGAATATCACCCCGCAAGAAATTCATCATCTCATGCAGCAAAGTAGCGAAAAAGAATTTGTTTATTTAAAACGAAATGTGAATCCTGGTATTTCAAAACAAGTCGCGGCCTTGTCGATCTCGGGCGTTTATCTAGAACATACTTATCGTCGTTATTATCCGGAAGCGGAAGTTGCGGCACATGTGGTGGGATTTACGAATGTCGATGATCAAGGGCAGGAAGGATTAGAGTTGGCGTATAACAGTTGGTTACAAGGGCGTGCAGGTAAAGCGCGCGTACTCAAAGATTTATACGGTCACGTGTTGGCTGTGTTAGACAATATCAAAGAGGCTGAATCGGGACATGATTTGACGTTGAGTGTCGATGAGCAAATTCAATTTTTAGCGTACAGCGTTTTAAAATCGACGGTCGAAAAATACCATGCCATATCGGGGTCGGTTATTGTCATGAATCCGAAGACAGGCGAAATTTTAGCGATGGTGAATCAACCATCCTATAATCCGAATCAACGATTGAATTTAGTTATTGCGGCGACACGCAATCGGGCGGTGACCGATGTGTTCGAGCCGGGATCGACTTTAAAAGCGTTTAGTATTGCGGCAGCGTTGAGTAGTGGTAAATACACGCCGCTCACAAAAGTCGATACAAATCCGGGATGGCTCGATGTGGGTCGTAACCGAGTTTTTGATGATAAGCATGAAAAAAATGGCGTGATTACCGTGACGCGAGTCTTGCAAAAATCGAGTAATATTGGCGCCGCAAAAATAACGCTATCCTTGCCGCCAGAAAATCTGCTTAATTTATTGCGTCAAATGGGGTTTGGGGATCGCACTCTGAGTGCTTTTCCAGGTGAAAGTGCAGGATCATTGCCGCGATTAGATCAATTACGTCCGTTTGAGTTGGCGACGCTCGCTTTTGGTTATGGTATTTCGGTGACGACATTACAATTAACGCAGGCGTATGCAGCCATTGCAAATCATGGACTCCAATGTCCACCCACTTTTCTCAAACGCGATACTGCCCCGACTTGCGTGCAAGTGATGAATCCAGCCTTAGCCGATCAAATGTTGTCATTATTAGAAGTCGTGATGGAAGGTGATGGCACAGGCAGGGCGGCGCGTGTGCCCGGGTATCGAATCGCAGGAAAAACAGGGACGGCGTATAAGGCGGAGGCGTTCGGTGGATATAATCGCGATAATAAACGTTTTACATCTTCGTTTATTGGAATTGCCCCAGTCGAAGATCCGCAATTGGTTGTTGCCGTCATTGTCAATGAACCGCAAGCGGGCTATTACGGTGCGGTAGTCTCGGCGCCGGCGTTTGCGCAAATTATGGGTGGCTCGTTGCGTATTTTAAATATTCAACCGACTGTGAATGACAGTGATATGGGACAGGTGAAGGTGATTGAATGAAATGGTCGCTACGCGATTTTTATTTTTTAAGGGCACGCATCAGCGTGCCCCTACGGTTCCGGGGTTGTGCGTGGAATTGGGGTATTTGAAGGGCACGCATCAGCGTGCCCTCTACGGTTTTCATTGCGATGGATGAACTATGGTAGGGGCACGCTGATGCGTGCCCTTCAAAAATAGTGGAAAAACTGGGTTTTTATATGAAAAAATTAATATCATTATTGCCACAATCATTACCGCCAAGGTTATCAAATGAAAATGATTTGGCCGCAATAGCGATTCGCGATTTATCGCTCGACAGTCGAGCCGTTAAATCCGGTGATCTATTTTTTGCCTGCGTCGGTACAAAAATGGATGGTCGACGTTATGTCGATCAGGCTATCACGGCGGGTGCTGTTGCTGTGCTTCAAGAGGCCGAAGAAAATCAGCCGATGATTATTTGGCGGGGAGATGTACCCATTATTAACGTGAAGCGATTAAACGAACAGGTGAGTGAAATTGCCTCTGCTTTTTACGATCATCCTTCTCAAAAATTATTTATGATCGGACTGACCGGGACAAAAGGAAAAACATCGTGTAGTCATTTATTGGCGAATGCTTTGATGAGGCTGGGCCGAAAATCAGCGGTGATTGGGACGATGGGCAGTGGGATTTACGGTGAACCGTACGATACGAGTTGCCATCAAACCACCCCAGATCCGATTTTCGTGCAGGCGTTATTGCATCGTTTTGTGAATGAAAAAGTCGACGCCGTTGTGATGGAAGCGTCTTCCCATGCGTTGCATCAGCATCGAGTGAAGGCGGTCGATTTTAAAATTGGCATGTTTACAAATCTGACGCGCGATCATTTTGATTATCACGAAACAGCCGAAAATTATGCGGCCGCGAAACATTTATTATTTGAAATGCCGAGTCTCGAAGCAGGCGTTTTTAATCTGGATGATCCTATCGGCGAGCAATGGGCGCATGAATTTAAATCACATTATAAAGTTTGCGGCTATACGTTAAGCGCAAGTCGATGTGTTGATGATTTATGGGTGGTGTGTGCACGTAAAATTGAATTTCATGCGCGTGGATTTACTTTGGATTTAAAAACCCCTTGGGGTGAAGCGAGTGTGACTTGTGCTTTGTTGGGTGCGTTTAATGTGAGCAATGTGTTAGCGGTGATTGCAACGCTGGGACTGATGGGCTATTCGTTAGCAGCGATTGTTGAGACGGTCGAACAATTTACGACGGTGCCTGGCAGAATGCAATTGATTGGCGGCAAGCATCATCAACCGTTGGTTGTGATTGATTTTGCGCATACACCCGATGCGTTAGAAAAAGCCTTGCAAGCCGTTCGAACGCATTGTCGAGGAAAACTGATTTGTGTGTTTGGTTGTGGCGGTAATCGTGATCGAGGCAAACGCCCGATGATGGGACGTATTGCTGAGACATTAGCCGATCAAGTGATTGTGACGAATGATAATATCCGTTTTGAAAATCCGATCGTGATTGTTCAGGATATTTTGGCGGGTTGTGAGCATCCTGAAAAAATAGCTGTTGAGCACGATCGTCGAGCGGCGATTCATCGGGCGATCGAGCAAGCGTTGCCGGATGATGTGATTTTATTAGCTGGAAAAGGGCATGAAAATTATCAAGTGATTGGCGATCAATATTTGCCGTTTTCGGAATTGGAAATTGTGGAAGAGGTATTAAAATTATAGAGGCACGCTGCGCGTGCCCTTTTTTTAACAGGAGAATTTAAATTTATGTTATTGGTATTAGCCCATTATTTATCGCATTTTTACCGTTTTTTTAGCGTATTTCAATACCTCACGTTACGCACGATTTTGAGTACACTGACTGCCTTATTGGTTTCTTTTCTGTTAGCGCCTTATTTAATTCGACGATTAAGTGAAGCACAAGTCAAACAAGTGATTCGCAAAGAAGGGCCGACTTCTCATTATTCAAAAGCGGGTACACCGACGATGGGAGGCTCGTTAATTTTAACGGCAATTACTGTCGCCACATTATTATGGGCCGATTTGTCAAATCGTTATGTGTGGGTTGTGTTGTTCGTGACTTTGGGTTTTGGACTTATTGGTTGGATTGATGATAATCGTAAATTACATTTAAAACACAGTCGTGGATTACCAGCTCGATGGAAATATTTTTTTCAATCACTCATTGGATTGGTTACGGCTATTTATTTATATCATATCGCGGCAACGCCTACCGAAACTCAATTATTAATTCCTTTTTTAAAACATGCGTATTTGCCGTTGGGTGTGTTGTATGTTTTTTTTGTATACTTTGTGATTGTCGGATCGAGCAATGCCGTTAATTTGACCGATGGATTAGATGGTCTTGCGATTCTGCCAACTGTGATGGTGGGCGCTGCCTTAGGTATTTTTGCGTATGTGACGGGTAATCATCAATTTGCCAAATATTTGCTCTTGCCTTATGTGCCGGGTGTCGGCGAAATCGTGATTATTTGTGGTGCTATTGCGGGCGCAGGATTGGGATTTCTTTGGTACAACACGTATCCCGCTCAAGTGTTTATGGGCGATGTAGGGGCTTTAGGCTTAGGTGCGTCATTGGGCGTGATTGCGGTGATGATTCGACAAGAACTCGTGTATTGTATGATGGGTGGTATTTTTGTGGCCGAAACGGTGTCAGTTATTTTACAGGTAGCGTCCTTTAAATTGACGGGCAAACGTATTTTTCGTATGGCGCCTTTACATCATCATTTTGAATTAAAAGGATGGCCGGAACCCCGCGTGATTGTTCGATTTTGGATTATTACTTTTATACTGGTTTTGTTAGGATTAGCGACGTTGAAATTGAGATAGCGTTGAGGATTGAGGGCACGCATCAGCGTGCCCCTACGGTTCTGGGGTTGTGCGTGGAATTGGGTATTTGAAGGGCACGCGTCAGCATGCCCCTACGGTTCTGAGGTTATGCGTGGAATTGGGTATTTGAAGGGCACGCATCAGCGTGTCCCTACGGTTCTGAGGTTATGCGTGGATTTGGGGTATTTAAAGGGCACGCGTCAGCGTGCCCCTACGGTTCTGGGGTTGTGCGTGGAATTGGGTATTTGAAGGGCACGCGTCAGCGTGCCCCTACGGTTCTGAGGTTGTGCGCGGAATTTTGGGGTATTTGAAGGGCACGCGCCAGGGTGCCCCTAACAGATGAAATTCGGCAACGTTTGAATTTCATGTCGTGCTGTGAAATTGTAGGGGCACGCTGATGCGTGCCCGTGAATAGATTATTTTTGGCATGATGCCTGATAGAAAGAGGTTCATCATGCTTGAAAATTATCATCGTAGATCAGTGCGATTGAAGCGATACAATTATGCTTCTGTGGGCGCCTATTTTATTACAATTTGTACGCATCATCGGATAGGTTGTTTGGGTCATATCGATGAAGGGAATGTCTCACTTACGTGGCAGGGTCAGATTGTCAAAGAAGAATGGCTGAAGACAGCCGATATACGTCAAGGTGTGGTAATGGGTGATTTTTGTATTATGCCAAATCATTTACATGGAATTATTATGCTTTCTGAAAGTGATGAGGGCACGCGTCAGCGTACCCCTACAAAATACGAGAAATTTGGAAAGCCGAACATCAATAGTATCCCCACCATTATTCGTTCCTTTAAATCTGTTGCAACGACAAGAATTAATGGAGTGCGAAATAGGCCTCATCAACCGATATGGCAGCGCGGCTATTACGAACATGTTATTCGAAATGAAGAAGAGCTTCGTTCGATACAAGAATATATTATTAATAATCCTTTACAGTGGTCGATGGATCGTTACTATTTATCATCGTTTACGGAATAGGGGCTAAAAAATGGAGAACAGCATGAACGAAAAATACACAGTCATTGTGGGGCTTGGCAAAACAGGATTTTCTTGTGCGAAATTTTGTTTGCGAGAAAATAAGCTATTTGCTGTTACGGATTCACGAGATAATCCGCCTTATGCTGCTGAACTTAAAGCAATCGCGCCACAGGTTAAAATGGTTTTTGGTCAGTTGGATGAAGCGCTTATTTTATCGGCTGAAAAAATTATCATCAGTCCCGGTGTTTCTTTAAAAGAACCTGTCCTTCAAAAAGCGATAGCGCAGGGCATTTCTTATGTGGGTGATATCGAATTATTTGTCGAGCGGATTCAGGCGCCGATTTGTGCGATTACAGGCGCTAATGCTAAAAGTACGGTAACGACACTTGTCGGAGAAATGGCGAAAGCCTCGGGACTTAAAACGCAGGTGGCGGGTAATATCGGGACACCGGTATTAGATTTGCTGACAGAGCCTGTATCGGATTTATACGTCTTAGAATTATCGAGCTTTCAGTTAGAAACGACTTTTTCTCTAAAGGCGAAAGCAGCGACTATTTTAAATGTTAGCGAAGATCACATGGATCGTTATGCAAGCATGGATGAGTATAGGGCTGCAAAATTGCGCATTTATGATCATTGTGAGATAGCCGTGATCAATCGTGCAGATCCGCGTATTGCGCCAGCGGATAAAAATATCAAAACGATTTCTTTTGGATTGTCGCCTTCAGCGCGCGGATATGGATTTGAAAAAATTCGCGAAGAATATTATTTGACGCGTAATGGGGCGCCGATTTTAAATATCAAAGAAATGAAAATGGTCGGAAAACATAATGCAGAAAATGCGCTTGCTGCTTTAGCCTTAGGTGAAGCGTTAAGCTTGGATCAGGCAGCCATGCTAAACACGCTACGTACTTTTCCTGGATTGCCACATCGTTGTGAATTTGTTGCGGAAACGGAAGGTGTGGCATTTTATAACGATTCCAAAGGGACCAATGTCGGCGCGACGATTGCGGCATTGGAAGGATTAGGCCAGGAAAAAAATATTTTATGGATTGCGGGTGGACGAGGCAAAGGGGCGGATTTCACGCCGTTGCGCGAGTCGGTTCGAAAACAGGTTCGATGTGCGATTTTATTGGGCGAAGATGCCGAAAAATTGTCCGCTGCGTTGAAAGGCTGTTGTTCGATTATTCACGTTGATTCGATGAAAGAAGCCGTTCAATACGCAAAGCGAGAAGCTACGGCAGGTGATTTGGTGTTATTATCGCCCGCGTGTGCGAGTTTAGATATGTTTGACAATTACGAGCATCGCGGAGAAGTGTTTAAACGCTGTATTCTCGAATAAAACATAAGGGCGTTGTGCCGACCTTTCGTGTCCCTGCAATCATTTATTTGTCGTCATTTTTCTTTTGGGCGCGGCGCTTTTTATCTGCAGACGGTATTTATTTATTCTTCTCTTAAAAACTCATGCTAAAATCAAGCAAGGATTGAATTGCTTATGCACTGTCATCCCGCGGCTTGACCGCGGGATCCAGACAAAAAATTACGCAGGTTTATTATTCTTTTTTTGAATTTGATTTGGGGAAAATCATGAAACATAAATTCGGAAAAGTCGCTGTATTGTGCGGTGGGTTATCCGCAGAAAGAGACGTGTCTTTACAGAGCGGTCAAAATGTTTTTGAGGCATTAAAACAGAAGGGTATCGATGCGCATTTGATTGATGTGCAAGCCGATATTATGGCTCGCTTGATTGAAGGTGAGTTTGATCGTACCTTTGTGATCGTGCACGGTCAAGGCGCAGAAGACGGTGTGTTATTGGGCGCATTACAAACATTAGGGTTACCTTATACCGGCTGTGACGTGGCTGCTTCTGCTTTTGCGATGGATAAGGTTCGTTCCAAATGGATCTTTCAAGCATTGCAATTGCCGACAGTACCATTTGAAGTCGTCACGCATGAATCGCAATTAGCCACCGTGTTACAAAAGATATCGTTACCCGTGTGTGTGAAACCCGCCAAAGATGGATCGAGTAATGGTGTCTCGAAAGTCACGGTGGAAAGTGAATTAAAAAACGCTTTTGATAAGGCCGTTCGTTATTCCAAAGAAGTGATTATCGAGCCTTGGATTCAGGGGAAAGAATTTACCGTAGCCATGTTAAATGGACAGGCGTTTCCACCCGTTGAAATTCGGGTCATCAAGGGATTTTATGATTATGAAGCGAAATATCAATCAGATGCAACGGAATACCTTTGTCCTTGTCATTTAACGCCAGCGGAAGAAAAACAGATCCAGCAACTTGCGCTGGATGCTTGTCGGGCGCTCGGTTGTGAAGGCTGGAGTCGCGTCGATTTCATTCAGGATGAAGCCGGCAAATTTTGGCTGTTAGAAGTAAACACGATACCGGGTATGACTTCGCACAGTTTAATGCCGAAAGCGGCGAAAGCAGCCGGCATTGAATTTGATGATCTCGTGATTCGCATTTTGGAAACGAGTGTGGGAGAGGATTGAATTGCGAAGTTTCGCTGCGCGACAAAATTTTATTTTTAAAGGGCACGCAGCAGCGTGCCCCTACGGTTTTATTGTAATGGATGAACCATTGTAGGGGCACGCCGCTGCGTGCCCATGTTAAGCGGACATGAAAAATGGCAGACCGGGAAAAACAGAATGACATCGGGATGAATAAAAATAAAAGCCATCGCGAAGCGATTCATTCCCTCAATCCTCGCGCGTCCATCGCAAAACGATACCCATTTCTTAAAGAAGCAGCGCTTGTCATCTTATTATTAGCCGCGCTATTTTTTTTAATCTTTATCGGTTGGAAAGAATTAACCTTTTTTTTTAGGCCGCCCCGGATTGCGCAAGTATGGGTTGTCGGAGATTTTCAGGCAGTCGATAAAGCAGCCGTTCAAAAGCAGATTGCGCCTTATATTTCAGCGAATTTCTTTTCAGTGAATCTCCAAAAAATTCAAGCCTCATTGCAAGGGTTGCCTAAAGTCGCTACGGTGGAAGTGCGGCGTATTTGGCCCAATGCACTGTGGATACGTATCGAGGATGAACAAATTGTTGCACGTTGGGGAAGCCAGGGGCTTGTTAATAATTATGGCGAAGCGATTACGGTGAACGATTATGCCGACATTCAAAAATTACCTATTTTTATAGGACCGCCTGGCAAAGGGGTCAAAATGCTGGATTATTATCAACAAATGCAATCGATGTTGGCTTCGATTACCTTATCGATGACGGTTTTGCAGGTGGATGAGAATGACAATTGGGATATCACTTTAAATGATGGCATAATTTTGCATCTGGGTGATGAAGATGTCTTGACTCGGATGCAGCGTTTTGTGAAAGTCTATCCCAAATTATTCGAGGGACGTGAAGGTCAGGTCAAGTCAGTTGATCTGCGTTATCACAGCGGAATGGCCGTTGCTTGGAAGAAATGATGAACAGAAATGAGGGTAGGTAGGATGCGTAAAAAGCGAAAACAACCAGAAAAAAATTTATTAGTCGGCATTGATATTGGGACGTCTAAAGTCGTGGCTATTGTCGGCGAAGTCACTGATAACGGCACGATTCATGTGATCGGTATTGGGTCGAGTCCTTCGCGCGGATTAAAACGGGGTGTGGTAGTCAATATTGAATCAACGGTGAATTCTATTCAACGCGCGGTTCAAGAAGCCGAGCTTATGGCAGGCTGTCAAATTCATTCAGTGTATACAGGCATTGCCGGTAGTCATATTCGCAGTTTAAATTCACATGGTATTGTGGCGATTCGCGATCAAGAAGTGACTCAAGCTGATATTGATCGAGTGATTGATGCGGCACGTGCCGTGGCGATCCCCGCCGACCAGAAAGTGTTGCATATTTTACCGCAGGAATTTGTGATTGATCATCAAAGCGGTATTCGTGAGCCGATTGGGATGTCGGGTGTTCGATTGGAAGCTAAGGTGCATATTGTTTCTGGCGCGGTGAGTGCAGCGCAAAATATTGTGAAATGTGTCGAGCGATGTGGATTGCAAGTGAACGATATTATTTTAGAGCAATTGGCCTCAGGTTATGCGGTTTTGTCTGAAGACGAAAAAGAACTGGGCGTTTGTTTGGTCGATATTGGCGGCGGGACAACCGATATTGCGATTTTTGTGGACGGTGCGATTCGCCATACGGCAGTTATTCCGATTGCCGGTGACCAAGTCACGAACGATATTGCCATTGCGTTGCGTACGCCGACGCAAAATGCCGAAGAAATTAAATTGAAATATGCGACAGCGCTGGTTGAGCTAGCGGATCAAAATGAGATGTTTGAAGTGTCTTCAGTGGGAAATCGGCCGGGACGACATGTCTCCAAGCGCACGCTGGCTGAAGTGTGTGAGCCGCGCTATGAGGAATTATTTACGCTCGTGGCCTCTGAAATTCGACGCAGTGGCTTTGACGACATGATCGCTGCCGGATTGGTGTTGACAGGTGGCGCTTCTTTAGTGCCTGGTGCTTTAGAATTGGCTGAGCGGGTAATTCAAATGCCGGTTCGGTTAGGTCAGCCTGAACGTATTACCGGGTTGGTTGATTCAGTAAAAAGTCCAAAGTTTTCAACCGGAATCGGATTGTTGGTTTACGGTCATCAGCAATCGCATGAAGGCGCGAAAGAAGTGTGGAATAATGAAACACGCAGCGTGAAAGGTATTTGGCATAAAATGAGAAGTTGGTTTAAAGGGAATTTTTAAAGCAAGGCCGGCGTTTAAGTGCGACGTTCCGTCATCCCGCGGGGATCCAATCCAGAGAGCAGTTGAAAAATGCGCTCCTGGTTCGATAACGTGTCTTTTTATCCCCGAACTCAGGTTATTCCGAATTCGTACCATAGAGATGATGCGTTTTGATATAATCGAGCACTTTTTCAGGGAGCTCGTTTTTGAGATCCTTTGATCTGGTTTTTATTTTATCTCGGATTTCTGTCGCTGAAATAGGAATCGGTTTCATCGCCAAGTAATAAATTTTCCCCTGTAGATAGCAAGATAAATCATCAACGTGATGCGTTAAATGCGATGCGGCCCAGTCCGTCATGGAATTCAACTGGCTACGTTCTTGAACATCGCGAAAGATAACAATCAAGTGGGCATAATTGATTAACTGTTCCCAATCACGCCATTGCGCTAAATGATTAAACGCATCGGTGCCGAGGATTAAACATAAAGGGATCTGCGGATAATCGTTTCGTAGAGATTTGAGTGTATCGATCATATAAGAAATGCCACGTCGTTTGATTTCTCGGTCATCGATTTCAAAGCCGGGATGATTTTCAATGGCTAATTTTACCATCGCCAATCGATCCGTCGATGAAGTCTGGGGTTGTTCGCGATGTGAGGGTTGAAAACAAGGCATAAACTGTATTTTTTGTAGCGGTAATTGTTCGAGGGCGATCGAGGCGATTTGTATATGGCCATTATGAATGGGATCGAATGTGCCGCCTAAAATCCCGATGGGTTGTCTGTTCGTTTTTTCCATGTGCAGATTATCCCCTGAAATGACCGCGTGTTTAAATATCAACGTGTGGGCTGCGCCAATCCCACGCCTAAGATGATCAATTCATCTATTGGGTTGCCGCCTTGTATTCCTTTAATCGTTCGGTCAATGTCGCCCGATCGTTTTAACAGAGCATGTAATGTTTTTTTTGAGTGTCGTTTAAGTGCCGACTGTAATAAAACTTTGCGCTTTTCCCAGAGTCGTTGTTTTTGAAAGAATTTTTCAAGGACGCTATGACCTTGTTCAGTCGCATCGATCATTTTTAGGAGTAAACGAATTTCACGCGTAAACGCCCATAAAATCAGTGTTTCTTCAGTTCCTTCCTCGATCAAGTTCTTGATGATACGTAGGGTCTGTGCGGCATTTCCACTCAGGGCATAATCCGTTAAAATAAATAAATCAAAACGAGCCTGATCACTTAATGCGCCGGTGACATCAGTTAAAGTCAACGAGGGTTTTTCGTCATACAGTAACGACAATTTTTCGATTTCCTGTTGCGCAGCCAATAAATTGCCTTCGGCAAAATGCGCAATAAATTGCGCGGCTTCATCGGTTATTTTCATATTTAATTTTTTAAAACGCGTTTTAATCCAATGCGGCAATTGCTGCGGGGAAAGTGGCCAAACGGTGATGATGAGGCCGCATTGATCGATCAGCTTTATCCAAGCGTCTGATTGGCGGCGACTATCTAGTTTTGGTAGCGTGATCAATAGCGTTTTATTGTCAGGCTGGTTTTCCAGATAGAACGTCAACGCTTTTTTCGCTACGTCATTTGGCATCGCTTTAAAATGGAGTTCGATTAATTCTTTTTCAGCAAACAAAGAAAGTGATTGCGTGGCTTCATATAATTTTTCCCAGGGAAATCCCGTTTCAATCATCCAGGATTGTCGTTCAGAAAAAGCTTGTGCTTTGGCTTGTTCACGAATCAGAGCGCAAGCCTCATGCACCAAAAACGATTCATCGCCGGTGATAAGATAAACGGGTGCGAGCGGCGGTTTTGAGAGTGCTTCTGGGAGTCGCTCGGGGTAAATCTTCATGATGACGAAGCATCTTTATGTCCGATAAAAGGAGTACCGTAAAAACCCAATGGCGCGGTTGTTTGAGGTGCTAAAGTCGGTTGCGCGGCGGCGGGTGAAAGAGCAGCTAAACCTGATGGTGGGGATGAGGGCGTTGTAGTTTGCGGTGTTTTTTTAGATGAGTTAGCCGATTTTATGGCAGTTAGCGTGTTTTTAGCGGATAGATGAAAGAGAATGTCTTCGGCGACTTTTTGCGTCAGTGCTTGTTGTGCATCAGTCAGTTTATTGCTGTTGGTGATCACTTCATTTTGGAGGATAGTAATATTTTCCTGTTTTTGTGACGTGAAAGGACCGGCGACCATTTGACCTTGTGCGTTTTTCAAATCATAAGTCACGCTGTAAGTGGCGACATAATTTTGCATTTGATCATTGCCGCCGATGGTGGTTTGTGTCGTGGCAAAATTCTCACTGATGAGATCCAGTGTCAGCGGCGCTTCTTTAGGATTGCGAACCACTTGGACGTGAGAGGATTCTAACATTTGTCGGACAGTTTTTGTGAGGTCGCTATAGGGCGAAGCGCTATTGATATACAGCGTTTTTAGGGATGGGGGTAAGTCGGCCGTGCCAACGAGATGAAAACCACAGCCGTTTAATAAGAACAGCCCTACGATGATGCCAAGCGTATATTTTTTCACGGTGTTTCTCCTGTCACAATATTCACTAATCGTTTGGGAATGACGATGACTTTTTTGACTGATTTATTGTCGAGATGTTTTTGAATCTTTTCATCTTGGAGTGCCAGCTTTTCGATTTCTGATGAAGTCGTCTCAGCGGGAATAGTCAGTTGACTGCGTAATTTCCCGTTAATTTGTAGCATGAGACTGACGGTGTTTGAGATGAGCGCTTGTTCGTCAGCCACAGGCCATGGGGTGTTTAAAATCAGCTCGCCAAAATGCAAATTTTGCCAAAGTGTTTGGGTAATATGAGGCGCAATGGGACTTAACAATCGCAATAGCATACTGAAAGTTTCCTGCCATAAGGTCGGCGACACGGCTTTTGTCGATGTGAGTAAATTAATTAACTTCATGCACGCTGAAATCGTCGTGTTGAATTGCATGCGTTCCATATCAAATCCAGCTTGTTTGATGATCTGATGAACGTCCAGACGAAATTGTTTTTCATCGAGAGAAAGTCGTGCTTGATCGATCGGTATGGGATGCTGATTCGCTTGAATGAGTGTTTCTTGATGTTCCGCGGCGAATGCCCAAATGCGTTTTAAAAATCGATGGGCGCCTTCAACGCCACTGTCTGACCATTCGAGCGACTGCTCAGGCGGGGCAGCAAAAATTGTGAAAACGCGCACGGTATCGGCACCGTATTGTTTGATGAGATCATCGGGGTCAACCGTATTGCCCAGCGATTTAGACATTTTCGTGCCACCTTTTAACACCATGCCTTGCGTGAGTAGTCGTTTAAAAGGCTCATCGCCTTTGACTAAACCTAAATCACGCATGACTTTGAAAAAGAATCGCGCATACAGTAAATGCAAGATGGCATGTTCGATACCGCCGATGTATTGATCAACTGGAAGCCAGTAATTGACGCGTTCGTCGAACATGGTTTTTGATTGGTCCGGACAAGCGAAGCGTGCGAAGTACCAGGAGGATTCGACGAAAGTGTCGAAGGTGTCGGTTTCGCGCCGTGCTTTTTCCCCACAGTTTGGACAAAGGGTTTCATAAAATGCGGGCATGTTAGGCAGCGGCGTTGTAATGCCACTGAATTGTACGTCTTCGGGTAATACGACGGGTAACTCTTTTTCTGGCACCGGTATCGCGCCGCAAGATTCGCAGTAAATCATGGGGATGGGTGTGCCCCAATAGCGTTGGCGAGATACGCCCCAATCGCGTAAGCGATAATGCACTTGTTTTTTTGCGAGATTTTTTTCACCTAAATTTTTCTCGAGGGCTAAAAGCGCGCCTTGAAAATCAAGGCCATTGTATGTCTCGGAATGGATGAGTCGTCCTTTTTCGACGAAGGCGCTTTGTGTTAGATCGATGACGGTATGATCGAGCGGCTCGATGACCTGTTTGATCGGCAATTGATAGGTTTGTGCGAATTCAAAATCGCGTTGATCGTGCGCGGGAACGCCCATGACAGCGCCTGAACCATAATCCATTAACACATAATTGGTGACCCAGATGGGAATGAGCGCTTGCGTGATCGGATGAACGGCCATAAGCCCGGTTGGCATGCCAGCTTTTTCGATGGTCATGAGATCTGCTTCAGCGACTTTCGTATGCTGGCATTGCTCAATGAAGGCGAGAACGGCAGGATTGTTTTCAGCGGCTTTTTTTGCCAGCGGGTGAAGTGCTGCAATAGCTAAAAAGGTGACACCGAATAACGTATCGGGTCGGGTCGTGTAGACCGCTAATCTCGTCGTTTCATTGTTAACGCCGAATTGAATTTCCAAGCCTTCTGATCGGCCGATCCAATTACGCTGCATCGCTTTGACTTGTTCTGGCCAGCCGTCGAGTTTGTCTAAATCGTGTAAAAGTTCATCCGCATAAGCGGTGATTTTCAAAAACCACTGTGGAATTTCTTTTTGTTCGATCAAAGCGCCTGATCGCCAGCCACGTCCGTTAATCACTTGTTCATTAGCCAGGACAGTTTGATCGACGGGATCCCAATTGACAATCGAATTTTTTTTGTAAACTAATCCTTTTTCGAACATTTTCGTGAAGAGCCATTGTTCCCATCGATAATACTCGGGTTTGCACGTGGCGATTTCGCGATGCCAATCATATCCAAATCCCATGCGCTTGAGTTGGGTGCGCATGTGATCGATGTTGCGATAAGTCCACTCCGCCGGTGGGATTTGATGTTTAATCGCCGCATTTTCAGCAGGTAAGCCAAACGCGTCCCAACCAATCGGTTGTAGGACGTTTTTGCCGAGCATGCGTTGATAACGTGTCGTCATATCGCCGAGCATGTAATTGCGTACATGGCCCATGTGAATATAACCGCTGGGATAGGGAAACATGGAGAGGCAGTAAAACTTAGGTTTATGCGGTTGTTCGGTTACTTCAAAAACTTTTTCTTTTTCCCATCGTGTTTGAACTTGCGGTTCGATATCGTGAGGGTTATACGTTTTGTCAATCATGAGTTTTTCCATTATGAATGCGTTTGTGTTTTATGAAAGCGCATTATCTATCATTTTTAGGGAATTTGTCATTTTTTTTGCGGGGTCTGCGCGATAGTTTTTTGTGATTGTAACAATGGCTTTAAAAAGCACATCGATCAATCAAATTTCGGCGGGAATCAGTTACCCGCCTATCAAAAATTCTTTATAAGAGACAATTTTTTCAAGCTGCTGATCATATACGGGCTTGCTTTTTGTGTAGGTGCAGTAGAAAACGTTTTTTTCTCCTACAAATTTTTGAGCAGGATGAAAGTAGCGTCCCCATTTCTCGCAGGGAACGTCATTGAAATCATTTCTTGAAAAAAGAAATAGTATTTTTTCACGTTTTTTCAAAGGGTCTGTCACTGTAACAGGCGCATGGTGCTCAACAGCGGTATTTTGAAAATAACGCATGTCATCTTCACTTTTCGCGAGAAGCCAACTTTTATTACCATCGGCATCTAACATTAAAAAACAGCCTGTATCGCTAACCAGATAATATTCGATGATTTTATTTTTCTCGACCGTTTGATTGAAGAAATCTAAAAAGAAAGGTTCATCTAAAGCGGACCTTGGGCTTTTAGCGAGATGTTGATAAATGTTATCTGATAATTTTTGAAAATAACCTTTTTCTGCTTCCTGGAACGCCGCGTTAATGGTGGTTGTGAAATCAAATTCGTCGTGGATCGTCGATTTATTAATGAATTTATCGATAATCCCTTTATTGAAAGCTTGAATCCCCATAGCGTGCGATGCATGCCCCGTCAGTAATAATTTTTGAAAGGGTTTATCGCCAATTTTTTCGAAAAATTCGAGTCCATTGAGTGCGGGCATTTCGTAATCGGCAATGACCACGGCGATTTCTTTAAATCGTGTTGGGTTAAAAAGCTGCTCGTGGATGATGGATACATCAATATCAACTAAAGAGTGTTCGTGTTCGTCTAAATGAATTTCGTCAAGGGTGTATGCGTGGTTCAAGTTGGAGGCCCAGCTGGATGTATCAACAGAGGGTTGGTAGGTTTGAGTTAGGAAATCCAAGGCTTGCGAAGAATCGTTGTATTCGTACGGCGGCGGAATGTTTTCAAGCCGAGAGACCAACGAATCCAAATAAGCTTGTTCATCATCAACCAATAAAGGGGTTGTTGGATGATAGCAACAAGGGATCATATTTTTCGCTTTCATAGCGCAAAGTTCCTTTTTATGAAATATAACCTACTTTTTACAGGAAATTTGTCAACCAGTCAAAAAATCTCGATAGGAAATGATCGTTTCTAATTGCTGGTCATAGACCGGTTGACTGGCAACATAAGCACAATAAAAAGTGTTTTTTTCGCCGATATGTTTTTCGGCGGGGTGAAGATAGCGTTCCCACTCATCACAAGAGACTTCGTTTTCGTCTTGCGCTGAAAAAAGAAATAACACGCGTTCTCGCTTCGCTAAAGGCTCGGTAATCGCGGCAGGTGCTTCATTATCAATAGCTGTATTGTAAAAATAACGCATGTCTTCTTCGCTTTTTGCAATGAGCCAGCTCTTGCGGCCTTTTTCATCCAGCATTAAAAAGCAGCCGGTATCGCTGACTAAATAGTATTCGATAATATTATTTTTTTCGATGATCTGATGGAAAAGGTCGAAAAAGAAAGGTTCACCTAAGGCCGAACGTTTATTTTTAGTGAGATTTTGGAAGGTATTGATCGATAATTTCTGAAAATAGCGTTTTTCTAGTTCTCTGAAAACGGCATTGATTCTTGTGGTAAATTCTCCAGCATCATTGGCGATGGATTTATCTACAAAACGCTCGATAATGCCGTCATTAAACGCGTTAATGCCCAGCGTGTGTGAGGCGTGGCCCGTTAGCAATAATTTCTGAAATGGTTTATCTTCGATTTTTTTGAAGAACTCCAAGCCATTCAATCCGGGCATTTCGTAATCTGAAAGGACCACAGCGAGCTCTTTAAATCGGTTGGGGTTAAACACTTGTTTGTAAATCGAAGAAATATCGATCTCGATGACGGCATGTTCGTGTTCATCTAAGTCGACTTCATCGAGGTCAGGGCGTTCATGTTTTAAATTGGATGACCAGGTGGTGGGATCAATAGAAGAGTGATAGTTCTCTGCGATAAATTGGAGCGCCGTTGCTGGCGTATGGTATTCGTAGGGTTGTGGAATGTTGTCCAATCGGGAGACGAGTGAATCCAAATACGCTTGCTCATCGTCGAGCAATAGTGGTGTCGTGGGGTGATAGCAACAGGGAATTATATGCTTTGCTTTCATGGCTTCTATCCTTTGAAAATATAACTATTCAGTACGCTCCCAGGAACGTTCTTGTCTGATCACGATTCATCGTCATCCCGCGACCTTGATCGCGGGATCCAAAAAACAGCATAAATCCCGCAATGACGAATGCTGAGTCGCATCAAATTTTTTTCAACACAATCCGGGTTAAATTAGCACACCGGAAAGCTTAAAGCAAATTCGGTGAACTCGCCATAGACTGATTTACAGGTAATCGTTCCGCCCATGGTTTGTACAGCCCACTTAGAAAAAGCGAGACCAATCCCGGTGCCGCTGGATCTCGTACTGAAAAAATGATCAAAAATATGCGCCAGCGTTTCTTTAGAAATGCCTCGGCTGGTGTCTTTGAAATACAAGGTATTGTGTGTTTCGCCCGTTTCTGCGCGAATGGTGATTTCGCCTTTGTGCACATCACTAATATAATAAATCGCATTTTTAAGGAGATTATAAAGGACGTGTTCAAACAGGGCTAATTGCACTTTGGCGTTAAAATCGACCGATCGATCAAAATGAACGAGTGCTTTTTCTTCATCATTTTTAAAGGGATAATCAGCGAGGATTTTCTCGATGCAGTTATTGATTGAATGACTTTGAAAATTCTGTGGGTCATATTCAGCGGGGAGCGCTTCGCCCGTGACTTGGCTTTTGATGTAAACGAGCAGCATATCGATAAATCGATTAGCGCGTTTAGTCGCGTTACGAATATTCGCAAAGGCAGACGGTATGCGTTCGAGCAAATGCGGCGCAATAAAAGGAACGTCTAATTTCGCTTTTTGCGCGGCTTGGTAGGCCTCTTTGAGTGTGATGAAATATTTCAAATTATCACAATACCCATCGATCGCGCCAAGCGGTGTGCGCAATTCATGTGCCAAGCTTGGGCCGAGAGAGTCCAATACATGTGCGCGCTCTTCTTGCTGTTTCAATTTGATTTCAGCTTCGAGGAGTTTTTCTTCGGCGAGTTTTTGGGCTGTAATATCGAGAGAAACGCCCAATAAGCCGACTACTTCATGGCGATCGTTATACAAGGGGGTTTTGCTGGAAATAAATATTGCTTTTGTTCCGTCGCGTAATATAGCCGGTTCTTCAGCCAGGATCGTTTGTTCTTTTTGCATAACTTGCTTGTTGATAGGGTCTAGAACTTCTGGAGCGGCATATTCTGACATATCAATATTGCGTTTTCCAATAATTTCTTTTCGTGATTTTAAACCAATTGCTTTGGCGTTATTATCATTACAACCCAAATAAACTCCATTTCTATCCATCCAATAAATGTTTCCTGGTAAAGCCGCAATGATATTATCGAGCATCTGAAGGCGATCTTCTGTTTCCTGTTTGGCATGGGTAATATCAACCGCTATTCCTAATAGGCCAATGCACTGACCTTGTTTGTTTTTTAGAGGGATTTTGTGGGATAGATATAACGTACGATTGCCTCCGAGGGTCGTTAATCGTTCCTCCACAATTTTAAGTTGACCGGTCCGCATCACTTCTTCATCAGCTACTTTGAGTGCATCGGCTTCTTCTTTGGGGAACAGATCATAATCGGTTTTGCCGACAAATTCGGCTAAGGAATTTTGTCTAAAATCTCGCCAATTGTTAGTGTTGCATCCCAGGCAAACGCCATTTCTATCTTTCCAGTAAATATGCCCAGGCAATTGTTCTAAAATTTCTTCAAGGCTGATTTCGGTGGCTGATTCGCTTACATGTTTTTTATAAATAAGTGTTAATAGGACAACTGATCCACAAGTGACCATGCTGAATAAATATCCTACGACGAGTAAGTAATCATGATTGATCACGCCGTGTAATACAATCATGAGTTGGATTAATAAAAAACCACCAAAGGTTAATAGAGAAACACCTTGAGCGGATTTTTCTTTTAAAATTTTGATAATCTGGGGAATAAAGAGCAAAGCGTTGATGATCAATGCAGCGCTGAAAACAAGTTCGATGAGTTCTTTAACAAATCCCATAAATACAATCCTTGAGTTAAGTATTATGCAAAAAAACATAGCTAAGTATAATAGCAACAAAGCGATTTATTTTTAAACAACTTTCGTTGAAAAAGGTGTTTTTTTACCACTTTCAGGGGGAAGGGCAAAAAGAAACGGGGTTGAGGGATGTTACGTTGTTACGCGACGGGTTTTGTTAAGGGCACGCGCAGCGTTGTCCCTACAGGTGTGTAACGATTGAGAAAATCAGTGACTCGGGGCACGCATCAGCGTGCCCCTACAATAGTTCATCCATCGCAATGAAAACCGTAGGGGCACGCCTGAGCGTGCCTTATTCAGTGGTTCGTAGGGCCACGCCGAGCGTGCCTTGTTCAGTGGTTCGTAGGGGCACGCTGAGCGTGCCCTTTATTTAGTCGATACCGCGCCGGGGTGACTGTCGAGAAACGATCTGCCTCTGAATCTTTATCAATGCAATTGAACAGGGATCATCAATAGAATCTACCCCAGGCTATATTAAAAATTCCTCCGTGCTCATTTCAATAAACTGTTCGACAACTATGACAAGCTGAAAAAGAGGTGAGATAATACTTGATTATACTCGTCTTATTCATCAAGCTTCGCAGGCTTTAAAAACTCAACATCGGCAGATGGACATTCAAAGGCAGCAGCCTTTGTGAATGGAGTGATGAGTGGGAGAAAACATAATGATTTTGTCTGAGTATTAAAAATATTACTAGTGGGATGATAGGATGAACACAGTGTATGACTGGTTTCCAGTATGATGCGAAAGGGTAAAACGCTATTAACCGCGAGCGAGTGCTCGAAATCATTTTGGTTGGCAGCGCAAAAATTATCGACAGAGGTTCAATCACGATACCATTTGTATGGGGTCTATCAGCACTCGCAAGATCTTGATCTCAATCAGTTGATTCAGGCGTTACAGGTCACGGTTAATACGCATTACAATTTACGAAGCAATTTTTTCTATGAAGGCGAGCAATTAAAGCACATCATACACGATGATCGAGAGGCCAATCTAATTATTTATCACGCCAATACGGCACAAGCTTCGCAGGAAATCATTGATTGTGCGATCCATCAGCCCTTTCATTTAGAAATGGATTTGCTGTATCGTTTTGTGTTGGTTAAGAATGCACATAATCAAACCTATACCTTAGTACTCAACTTCCATCATATCATCGTCGATGAAATGCAACTGGCATATTTGATTCGGCAAATTGAAGATAATTATCATCAGCCGAAATCATTAGCGTTAACTGATAAATCAGCCATAAAAAAACTCGAGGAATATTTAGTTTGGGAAAAAGAGCAGATACAAAAAGCAAGTGCAGTGCTCAGTGTGTCGCAATTCAAAGAATACTCAAATAGAATTGAGTTGCCTTATAAAACGAGATCCATCGAGCAAATTGAAAAGGAAGTCAGGGCAAAAAATTATGTGTTGGGCGACGATCTCTACCAGAAATTAAAGGCGTTTAGCACAGAAACCGGCTTTTCCGTATTTAATTTATTAAAAACCGCTTGGGCTACACTCATGGCCAAATATTCCAATCAAGCGCAAGCTACCATCAATTCCCCATGCGATATGCGGAAAGAGCAATTTGAAGAGATCAAAGGGTGCTATCTCCAGGCATGCAGTCATCCGGTAGATTTAGAGTTGAGTTTGCAGGAGATCATTGAAGCAGAGCGAAAAAACAGAGCACTGCCGATTCATGCCATCTTGAGTCGTATTCGACATGCTTCTTCAGGCGAAGTTTCTATCGTGCGCGCACCCGCGGATTTTGTTTCTTTAAAGTTAGCACAAGAAAATAAGGGCGAGGGTCATAAGCAATTGGGAAATGCCGCCTTGTTATTAAGGTATGATGAATGGGATGGCCAACTACACTATCAAATACTGAGTGCCGAGCATTTATTTGAAGCGTGGTGGCTGGAAAATACCCCAGCGCATTTTGAAACCTTATTGATTAATTTAATAGAACAAAGAAACGAAAAACTGAAACGAATTAATATTTTGACGCCGCGAGAATATCAGAAAATCGTTTACGACTATAATCGAACGGACAGAGAATATCCGAGAGATAAGACAATTCATGCGTTATTTGAAGAGCAAGTG
>Ga0209319_1001162_pt1 | contig 23588 bp, 20 predicted proteins | sample RifGroE2_FD_184000 | JGI IMG/M metagenome (GOLD analysis project Ga0209319, IMG submission 184000) | Groundwater microbial communities from Rifle, Colorado - Groundwater E2 (SPAdes) (version 2) | ecosystem: Environmental > Aquatic > Deep subsurface > Groundwater | place: Rifle, Colorado, United...
TGTGTTTGATTATTAGCGAATAAGCTAGCAAAGCAAAAAAAAGCCGGATCAACTAAGACCGGCTTTTTGATTATAAATTTATGTGGGGAACTTTAGCAGAGTTATGTCCCTAAAAGAGATCTTCAGCGCCTTTATTGTTATGTTCGCAGTAATTGACATACTGGGTTCGGTGCCTATTATTATAGGGCTAAAGGAGAAGAAAAAGAGCTATAGCGCTGTAAATGCATCACTTATATCGTTTGGAATATTGCTGGCGTTCCTTTTTGTGGGGCAGGCGATGCTTGGGCTATTTGGAGTGGATATCTCATCTTTTGCCGTTGCGGGTGCTTTGGTGCTGCTGGTGCTAGCCATTGAGATGATATTTGGAATTCAGATATTTAAAGACGATGGCCCAACAGAATCTGCAACCATTGTTCCTATTGTGTTTCCGCTGATTGCCGGTGCCGCATCGTTTACTACGCTGCTTTCGTTAAGGGCAGAGTATGAGCTCATCAATATTATTTCTGCTCTCTTTTTAAATATTGTGGTTGTCTTCTTTGTTTTGAACAATATAGATTATATTTCGAGAAAGATTGGGAAGGGGGGTATTTACGTATTGAGAAAATTCTTTGGTATTATTCTGCTCGCAATAGCCGTTAAGCTTATCACCTCCAACCTGAATTCACTGCTCACCTAAAATCCCGGACACTTATACAAACTGCTAACCTAAAATCCCGGCTCAGCTAATAGGAAAATTCATTTTGCAGGCAGATTTTCTCCGGAAGGATATTATTTATCCGGGCAGATGTTTATTTTGGATGGAATCTGCCCACAAAAAAATCCGGGAAGAGTGTTCATATCTTGTTAATATATTCGCCTGGGCTATTGCAATTATAACTTTTTATTGTATCTTTGCAGCCCGCATTTTTTGTGCGGTTAGTATTAATTATTTAAAAAACACCAAATTAAAAACCAATGCCTGGATTAATTGGAAAGAAAGTCGGAATGACTTCTGTTTTTGGTGCCGATGGAAAAAATATTCCATGCACCGTTATTGAGGCTGGTCCGTGTGTTGTTACGCAAGTACGTACAGAAGAGAAAGATGGTTATGCCGCTGTACAGCTTGCCTATGACGAAAAAAAGGAAAAACACACCAGCGGTGGCCTGTCGGGTCACTTTAAAAAGGCAAACACCACACCTAAGCGCAAAGTCGTTGAGTTTAAGAACGACTTTTTAAAGGAGTTTCAGCTAGGTGACACTGTTACCGTTGCAGATGTATTCGGACACGATACATTGGAATGGGTAGATGTTGTAGGAATATCTAAAGGAAAAGGATTCCAGGGGGTTGTGAAACGCCACGGATTCAGCGGAGTTGGCGGTCAGACCCACGGTCAGCACAACAGACTTCGTGCTCCCGGTTCAATGGGCGCATCATCTTGGCCTTCAAGAGTATTTAAAGGAAAAAGATTGGCCGGCCGTATGGGTGGCGATCAGGTGAAAATACAGAACCTAAGAGTTCTAAAGATTATTCCAGAGAATAATCTTCTGATAGTTAAGGGATCTGTTCCCGGTGCTAAGGGTTCATATGTAATCGTGGAGGAATAAGCGTATATGGAATTATCAGTTTACAAAATTGATGGAACAGAGTCAGGAAAATTGGTGACTTTGGATCCCGGTATCTTTGGTATAGAGCCAAACGATCACGCTATTTACCTTGATGTGAAGCAGTATCTGGCCAACCAGCGTCAGGGAACTCACAAGACAAAGGAGAAGTGGGAAGTGGCATACAGTACTAAAAAGGTCGTTCGTCAGAAAGGCTCAGGCGGTGCTCGTCACGGTAGTATTAAAGCAAACATCTATGTAGGTGGTGGACGCGTTTTCGGACCGAGACCAAGAGATTATAGATTTAAGCTTAACAAGAAGTTAAAACAACTGGCACGTTTCTCTGCACTCTCTTATAAGGTGAAAGAGGAGTCGTTGACAATTATTGAAAACTTCTCAATGGAGGCTCCAAGGACTAAGGACTTTATGAAGATTCTTAAAGGTCTTAAGATTAACGATAGAAGAGTTCTATTCGTGCTTCCGGAGAATATAAGTAATATTTATGTCTCTTCACGTAACCTGCAAAACGTTAAGGTAATTAACGTTAACGAACTTAACACCTATGATGTGGTTAACGCTACCTCACTTATCTTTATGGATGGTGTTCAGGATATCCTGCAGGGGCAGTATGGAAATAATTAAACCGTGGAACAATGGAAATTTTAATTAAGCCTATAGTAACAGAAAAGATGACGATTCAGGGCGAGAAGTTGAATCGTTACGGTTTTGTAGTTGACCGCAATGCCAATAAGATTGAGATCAAGGCTGCGGTTGAGGAGATTTACGGAGTTAAAGTGTTGGATGTAAATACAATTAACTACCACGGAAAACGTAAAAGCCGCTTCACTAAAGCGGGATTATTGTCAGGTCGTACCAATCACTTCAAGAAAGCGATTGTAACATTGGCCAGTGAAGATAAGATTGATTTCTACAGTAATATTTAAGTCCATGGCAATACGTAAATTCAAGCCGGTAACACCCGGTACAAGACATAAAGCAATAAGCGCATTTACTGAAATTACCTGTGATAAACCGGAGAAGTCGCTATTGGCGCCTATCAGCAAATCCGGTGGTAGAAATGACAGGGGAAAGATGACAATGCGTTATATCGGAGGCGGTCACAAAAGAATGTACCGTATGATTGACTTCCTTAGAGATAAGGACAATTATACAGCTACAGTAAAGACCATCGAGTACGACCCTAACAGGAGTGCACGAATTGCCCTGGTTTTATATGCAGATGGAGAGAAACGCTATATAATAGCTCCTAACGGAATTAAAGTGGGTCAGGTAATAGCATCCGGACCCGGAGTAGCCCCAGAAATTGGGAACACTCTACCTCTTTCAGAGATCCCGTTGGGTACATTAGTTCACAACATTGAGTTACGCCCGGGACAGGGAGCCGCAATGGCCCGCAGTGCCGGAACTTATGCTCAATTAACTGCAAGAGAAGGAAAACACGCTATCCTTAAACTCCCTTCAAGTGAGATTAGGATGGTACTTGTTACCTGCCGTGCAACTGTTGGAACTGTATCCAATTCAGATCACAATCTTGAATCGTTCGGAAAAGCAGGAAGAAATCGCTGGTTTGGCCGCAGGCCTCGTGTTCGCGGTGTAGCGATGAACCCTGTAGATCACCCGATGGGTGGTGGAGAAGGACGTGCTTCCGGAGGTCACCCTCGTTCTAGAAAAGGCTTGCTTGCTAAAGGTTACAAAACACGTAATCCTAAAAAGACAACCAAGAAGTTCATAATTGAAAGAAGGAAAAAATAACGGATTAAACTGAAAAGAGAATTATGAGTCGTTCACTGAAAAAAGGACCATACATACAGGCAAGTCTCGAGAATAGAGTACTTGCTATGAATGAGGCTGGTAAAAAGGAGGTCATCAAGACCTGGTCAAGAGCCAGTATGATATCGCCGGACTTTGTAGGCCACACTATTGCTGTTCACAATGGCAACAAGTTTATTCCGGTGTATGTAACCGAGAATATGGTAGGACACAAACTTGGAGAGTTTGCACCTACCCGCACCTTTAAAGGTCACTCGGGTAATCGTTAATTTATGTTAATGAGTAAAAGAAATTCACAATAATGGGAGCTCGAAAAAGAGAATCAGCCGAAAGGCGTAAAGAAATAAAGAAGCAGACAGCAATTGCATCGCTGAATGATCTTCCTACCTCTCCTAGAAAGATGAGACTCGTTGTAGATATCATCAGAGGAGTTGAGGTAAACCGCGCTTTGGATATACTTAAGTATACCAAAAAGGAGGCATCTATTCGTTTGGAAAAACTGCTCCGTTCGGCAATAGCCAACTGGGAAGCCAAAAACGAATCAGATCGTAAAGAGTTGGAAAACGGCAATGTATGTGTTCAAACTATTATGGTTGGACAAGGTCGTTCTCTAAAGCGTATCAGAACAGCACCACAAGGTCGTGCAGCTAGAATTCGTAAGCGTTCTAACCACGTAACTATAGTGTTGGGCAAGAAAGTAAAAACCGAAAAAGAGGAGCAATAAAATGGGACAAAAGACAAATCCTATATCAAACCGACTTGGTATTATCCGTGGCTGGGACTCTAACTGGTACGGTGGAAAAGACTATGCTGCGAAACTATTGGAAGATTCAAAGATTCGCGAATATCTTAATGCTCGTCTTGCAAAGGCAAGCCTTTCTAAAATCGTGATAGAGAGAACTCTTAAACTTATCACAGTAACTATCCACACAGCCCGTCCCGGTATCATTATCGGAAAAGGTGGTCAGGAGGTAGACAAACTGAAAGAGGAGTTGAAAAAAATCTCTAACAAAGAGGTTCAGATAAACATCTTCGAAGTAAAGAGACCGGAGATTGACGCAAATATTGTAGCCAACAATATTGCTCGTCAGGTAGAAGGTCGCGTATCTTATCGTCGCGCCATTAAAATGGCAATGGCATCTACAATGAGAATGGGCGCAGAGGGAATCAAGGTTCTTGTGAGCGGTCGTTTGGGTGGAGCCGAGATGGCAAGAAGAGAGCTTTACAAAGAGGGACGTACACCACTTCACACATTCCGTGCAGATATCGACTACGCACACGCTGAGGCTCATACCAAAGTAGGTGTAATCGGTGTTAAAGTATGGATCTGCAATGGCGAAATATTCGGAAAGAGAGACCTCTCTCCAAATATGGGAGTAACTGCAGGACCATCATCTGCCCCACAATCCGGACGTAACAACGATCGTCCTCGCAGAAACAACGACCGTAACAACGATCGTAGAGGCGGCGGCGGACCATCCAGAGGCGGAAGAGGCGGCAACGCCGGTGGTAATGCCGGAGGACGCGACAGAGGACCACGCAGGGAGGAATAACCTTGCCAAGCATCGTGGGTCTTTGCTAAATATCAGAAGATTAGACAAAAAGATAACCAACTTTAGTTGGTTATCTTTTTTTTTGAAAGTTTCATCTGTTAGTGTTTTGTGTAAGTATTTGTAGACTAATAGATTAATTTTTGCGTTTTTCTTAATTGGCCAATTTCTTGTTTTTAAACACTTATAAACCAGCTTGTTTCACATAACACTGCCAGTTGAATTTTCACAGCTTCGCGCGGGTAAAGATTAAACTAATTGCAGTTTTTTTAGTCAAAGGTCTATAACAATTAAATCAATAATATGAAAAAGTTTATTCTAACTATCGCAGTGGTGATGTTCGCCATAGGTGCAAGCGCGCAGATGCAACCGGCTCAAAGACGCAATGTAGATCCTGCTACATTTGCAAAAGAGAGAATTGCAGATATTGCAAAGTATGTAACAGTTACTAAAGAGGACAGTACAAAGCTTCATAAGCTTTATGAGGATATGCAAAAAGAGATGGCATCTGCAGATAGCAGAGAGAAGTATATGAAGATTCGGGAGACATTTCAGCCAAAAATTGAAGCTGCTTTAGGTGCAGAAAAGTATAAAACTTATTTAGAGAAACTCGACGCAGATCCCAACAGACAGAGAAGAGAGGGCAGACCCGCAACAAGGTAATCTCCGGCAATTTTCGGGAGAGAATTTGTGCATCAATAGTGAGAAATAGTCTCAGGCAAAGTTTAGGTAGGTAGTGGCTAGCAGTAATTATTGCTTACCGGCATAATTAGATTTGTTGAGCGAAAACAGTGCATAGATATCGGAATTCCGTTATTTAGCACTGTTTTTTTATTACTTTTGTTCAAACTAAAATATTGAAAAATGAAAAGGATTCTCATTTCGTTAATTGCAATTGTAACATCTGCAGTACTTTTCTCTCAACCTCTGCAAAGAGTTTCACCGGAGAAGGTGGGTATGGACCCGAATCGTCTTGTTAGGGTAGATAATATTATAAACAGCTCTATCGAGAAGGGTGAGATTCCGGGAGCAGTTCTTGCTGTTGTGCGTGACGGCAAGATGGCCTATATCAAGAGTTATGGCAATAAAGCTCTCTATCCAAAGATTGAAAAGATGGAGGTCAACACAATTTTTGATATGGCATCGGTCTCAAAACCGGTTGGAACAGCAATCTCAATAATGCAGCTTGTAGAGCAAGGCAAACTGAGACTTTCAGATAATGTAGCAATGTACATTGAGGGATTCAAAGGGTATCTGGATACCGAAACAGGAAAAAGTATTGATATAAGGATTGTTGATCTGCTTACACACACCTCCGGACTGCCCCCTTATGCGCCCGCAGCCGAGCTGGTGGCAAAATATGGATCTCCATCACCTCAGGGGCTCATCGAGTATATAGCAACCTGCAAAAGGGACTTTCGTCCGACAACAAAGTTTCAGTACAGCTGCCTCAATTTTATAACTCTTCAAAATGTTCTTCAGAACATCACCGGTGTGAAACTTCAGGATTATACCCAAAAAAATGTATTTGATGTTTTGGGTATGAGCCATACAACTTTTAACCCGAAACCGGAGTTATACAATATGATTGCCCCGACAGAGAAACAAAAAGATGGTACTGTAATTCTTGGGTTGGTTCACGACCCGCTTGCACGGCTTCTTAACGGCGGAAATTCGGGAAATGCGGGGGTATTTTCAAATGCAGATGATTTGGCAGTACTTGCTGCCGCTCTGATGAACGGAGGCGAATATAACGGCAAAAGAGTGCTTGGAAACCTCACGGTAGAGACTATGACAAGAGTGCCTGCAGAGGTTTCTGCTATGGGACGCTCTCTGGGATGGGACAACTACTCATCTTATGCCTCAAATAACGGAAACCTGTTCCACCCCACAAAGACATTCAGCCACACCGGATATACCGGAACCTCAATTGTGATAGACCCGGTCTCTAAGACAGCAGTAATCCTGCTTACCAACAGAGTTCACCCGGAAGACAAGGGCAGCGTTGTTAGGCTTAGGGCACTGGTAGCCAATGTTGTTGCCGGCTCTATTGTAAAATAGCTGCGCTCAAAATGAAAAACAACGGCGTAACCATAAAAGAGGTGCTATCTGCAAAGGAGCACCTCTCTTTTGTACAATTCCCCGAGAAGCTTTACCGGGATGAGCCCAACTGGGTGTGCCCAATAAGGTGGGACGAGTTGAATATCTTAAAAAAAGATAGGAATGCCTCATACGAATACTGTGATTCAAAGCTTTTTCTTGCCTTTAAGGGAGAGGAGGTTGTGGGCAGAGTGGCAGCCATTATCAACCACAAATCCAATTCTGCCTGGGGGGAGAAGAGGATGCGATTCGGATGGATAGATTTTATTGACGATGCAGATGTCTCCGGAGCGCTGATGGCCAAAGTTGAGGAGTGGGCAGCAGAGCTCTCATTTGAGATTGTGAGTGGCCCTCAGGGATTCAACGATTTGGATAAACAGGGAATGTTGGTAGAGGGGTTCGAAAATCTATCTACATCGCAGACTATCTACAACTTTCCATATTATGTTACACATCTGGAGAGTCTCGGATACTCAAAAGAGGTGGACTGGAGTCAGAGAACATTAAATATACCGGATAAAGTTCCCGATAAGCTGGCCGCATTCTCTCAGATTGTTAAGGATAGATATGGTGTGAAAATTCTGGGAAAGGTATCCTCCCGCAAACTTCGCCACTATGGAAGGGAGCTTTTTAAGGCTTACAACAGATCATATACGCCACTATACTGCTTTAACACTGTAACCGAAAGAGAGATTGAGGGGGTTCTCAAGCAGTTTATCCCAATGGTAGATCAAAAATTTTTGTCAATTGTTCTTGATAAAGAGGATAGGGTTGTTGCATTTGCCGTAACCATTCCAACCATATCCAAAGCACTCAACAAGGCAAAAGGGCGGTTGTTGCCAATGGGGATAATCCATATTAAAAGGGCTCTTATGAAGTACGAACTGCTGGATATGTACATTATCGGGGTGGTTCCGGAGTATCAGAACAAAGGTCTAAATGCAGTAATATTCCACCATCTGCACCAGAATTTCATAAAATACGGAGTAAAAAAGGTGATTGCATACCCACAACTGGAGAGCAACATTGCCGTTATTCGACTGTTTGACTACTACCCGATGGAGCCCTATATGGTGAGAAGGTGTGTTTGTAAAAAACTCTAACTCTCCAGCAGATTGGAGATAGCAATTGCAGTTACAGCTTCCAGGACAACGGGAACGCGCAGGGCAAAGCAGGTGTCGTGGCGGCCTTCTATTTTAATATCCTCTGCAACTCCTTTTGCAAAGTTAAATGTGTGCTGAACCTTTGATATACTGGAGGTAGGCTTTACTGCAATACGGAAAATAATGTCGTTTCCGTTTGAGATGCCTCCGTTTATTCCCCCAGCACCGTTGCGCAGTGTTGCACCGCCGGCAGATAAAATAGGGTCGTTGTGTTGGGAGCCCCACATACTGGCGCTTGCAAAGCCGTCACCAAACTCAATGCCGCGGATGCCCGGAATTGCGAAGACAATATGGGAGATAAGCGACTCAAGAGAGTCAAAGAAGGGCTCACCTACCCCGGCCGGTAAACCTTTGATTGTGCACTCGATAACGCCACCGAGCGAATCTCCTGCGGCAAGTGCCTCATCCAGCTTTTTATCCCAGGGATTCTCCCCGCCGATATGGATGATTTTGGTCTCAATAGTAACCGGAGATATAATCTTCTTGGCAAAAATTCCCGCAATAACCAGAGCGAGAGTGACCCGGCCAGAATGGTGCCCGCCACCTCGCGGGTCTGCAAAACCATTGTGTTTGATTTTTGAGACAAAATCTGCGTGTCCGGGACGAGGTGAATTGGCAAAACTATCATAGTCGGCAGATCTGGTGTTGAGATTATTTACCACCACAGCAACTGGAGAGCCGGTTGTAAAACCATTAAATACTCCGGAGAGGAACTGAAGGCTATCCTCCTCAACCCTTGGTGTACCTCCCTTTTTGCCGCCCGACCTGCGAAGCAGATCTTCACGAAACTCATCTGTAGTAATTGAAATTCCGGCAGGTATTCCATCAATTACAACACCTATGGCAGGTCCGTGTGATTCACCAAAAAGATCTACCTTGAATTTTGACCCGAAACTATTCATCTATGCGTTACTTAAAGTTTTTAATAAAATCCGGAAAAGATTTAGAGATACAGTTAAGATCATCTACATAGACTTTTTGATCTATGTTAAGTGATGCAGTGATGATAGACATAGCAATCCTGTGGTCATTATGGGAGCTGCAATAGCCTCCGTGAAGCCTGCCACCCTCTACAATCATCCAGTCTCCTTCAATATCTATATGGGCACCCAATTTAGTGAATTCACACAACAGACTCTCTGCCCTATTGCTCTCCTTGTTTGAGAGTCTCTGAACCCCCTTAATCTTGCTTGTTCCGGCACAGTTGAGCGCAAGTACTACAAGGGTAGGGAAGAGGTCCGGAGCGTTGGTTGCATCAAATTCAAATGGCAGCAGTGGGTTTTTTGGTTTGGGGATATCTATCTGCGAGCCCAGTATTATCTCTTTTTTATCGTCCTCTTTAAAAACGCAAGGTTCATCTCCACACATAACCAGATATTTAGGGTACTCGGTGATGTTAATCTCGGCACCGCAACTCCTTAAAATATCCAGAATCTTCTCATCTGCCTGTTTTGACCCCACCGGAAGATTGGTTACGGTCACCCCGTTTTTAATAGCACCCGCAACCAGAATCATTGAGGCACCGCTCCAGTCTCCCTCAATGGGAAAGAAGGTCTTTGCCTTGTACCGCTGTTTACCCGGTATGCGAAACTCTCTGTAGTCGGTTGTGGTTACATTAATCCCGAAATCTTTAATAGTCTTGATTGTGAGATCTATATATGGAATACTGGTTGGCTCGGATAGCTCTATCACACTGCTCTTTTCACACATTGGGAGAGACATAAGCAACCCGGAGAGCAGTTGTGAACCACCCTTGCCCGAGATCTTGAGTGATGTGCCCTTTAAGCCACCCGATATCACCGCAGGCAGTTTGCCCTCCTGAGTTTTTATCTCCATACCCAACTCTCTTAATGGCTCATCTGAGACAAACAGCTCCCTGTGGTTAAGGCCACCCTCGCCTTTGATGGTAATCTCGTCTACACCTTTGCTTTTACCAGGCAGATGGCCCGATGTAGGAATCATTAGACGGCAAAGAAGCCCGGACTCCCCCACATTCAGCTCAACAGGTTTGATGTTCTTTGAGAAGATCTCCTCTTTTGCAAGTTTTTTCGCGAGCTCTTCAATCCCCGGGCTCACAATTTCAATGCGAAACTTTGGAAGTTTGCACTTCTCTATCTTCACTTTGGCTCCAAGTGTCCTTATCACATTGAGAGCTGCATCGCTATCTGCACAAGGGGTGTAGCCGTAGAGCACACTCTTTCCTTTTGCCCAGGCAGATGCCAGAATAGCCCTCTGGGCGTGACTTTTTGAAGCAGGAGCGGTAATCTTTGTTAATATACCTTTTTTTGAAACCTGATGAGGATAGAATTTTTTTGAGATAAGCCTGTCTGCTTCGGCGATTGTAAACTGGCCGGGGGCAGTTCTGGAGTTGTCGTCAAGAGTGCAATAGACAAAAGGAGCCCCTATAAAATGAGATATCAGGCGGGTAAACTTACCCTCATCCCCTACAGAAAATGCAACAAGCGTATTTACAGGGTACTTCTTATACAGCTGCAAAATACGGGAGCACTCCTGAATACTCTTTGCGTTGGTAACAATCTTTACAATATCTGCCCCACGCTCTATAGAGCTCTCGTAAATTTCGCAAAGCCTTTCGTAACTTTCGGTTGCGTTAAAGTTATGGTAAGAGAGGATAATAGAGAACCCTCTTTTATGAGCAGCAGTTATGATCTCATCCCGGTAATCTTCCGGAGAGTCATAATCCAGGTCTATATATCTTTTACCTGTAGACTTTTTTGTACGGGTGCCCAAAATTGCCCACAGCAGGCGTTTTTTACTCTCTTCACAAGAGATTTGATAGGTTCTGCTAGTTGCAATAAGATCTTTTTTTGACCGGAAAACAGCAACTGTCTCCTCTCTGGAAAGGTTGGTCAGATCCAGCCTTATTTCGGCCAGACGTGCCTTTGAGAGAGCATCGTTTACTTTGTTTAATCCCGATACTCCAATACTAAGACAAATCATAAAGAGCCTCCTCCAAACGGGCTATTTGAACAGGATGTATTGTACATTTACCTATCCTCTCGATTAATATAAATGAAATTGAGTCTCCGGATCTCTTTTTATCTCTCTTCATTGATGAAAACAGAAGCTCCGGTTTTATTGGAGATTTTGTCTCCAGACCTATTTTAATGAAATCTTCTTCAATTGTAACTGCCTCCTGGTGAGCAAGAATACCAAGCTTTACAGATAGCCTGGCAGCCAGTATTATGCCTATTGCAACAGCCTCTCCGTGAGAAGTACCAATCTCCTTCTCAATAGCGTGAGCAAAGGTGTGGCCAAGGTTGAGAAGTTTACGCTCGCCATTTTCAAACTGGTCACTCTCAACAATCTTAGCCTTAATAGCTGCCGCCCGGGAGATATATGGAGAGAGCTCCTCCAGAGTGTAACCCCTTTTTAGCAGAGAGGCAGCCTTACAGTACCCCTCTCTATCTTTGAGAATAAGAGTCTTAAGCATCTCTGCCAACCCACCTTTTATATCGCTTTGTGGGAGCGTTTTTAAAAATTGCGGGCAGATGAGTGTAAATGACGGCTGGCGGATGACTCCGAGAACATTTTTGTACCCGTCCAGATTGACTCCGTTCTTCCCGCCGATTGCTGCATCTACCTGAGAGAGAAGAGTTGTGGGAACCAGTGCAAAATCTACACCCCTAAAATAGATGGATGCGGTAAAAGCAGCAATATCAGTTGTTATTCCGCCTCCAACGGCAAGCAAAAAGGTATCCCTGTCTGCCTCCAGATCCATCAGCTTACGGGCAATATCTGCAACAACAGAGAGCGACTTCTCCTTTTCCGAAGCATTGACCTCAATATGTGGGAAAGGGAAATATTTGCCGTAAATGGCCTTTACATTAGAGTCAATAATAACAATCACCCTCTTCTCTTTTGGAAGAAGGTGAGAAATCTCATTAAGAGAGTTACAACTCAAAAGCTTGATCGAATTCCCAACCATTAACGCAAAGTTAAAATTTTATCAGGTAATTATCCTTGTTTATTACATCAAAAGTTGCATTTGGGTATGCCTCTTTGAAAATACCGGGTGCTTCAGGGTTTTTATTACCCCATTTTATTTCCAGTGCCATAAGTGAATTAGAGTCCTCTTCTATTAGGTCTATTTCCTGACGGTCATATGTCCTCCAAAAGTAAAACTCTTTTCCTAAACCGTTATTATAATTGGCTTTTATACGTTCGCTAATTATGTAGTTTTCCCATAATGGACCAACATCCTGACGGATAGACAGAGGATTGAAGTTCCCAATAATTGCATTGCGTATCCCATTATCATAGAAATACCATTTCCCGGCTTTAGATACTTCCTTACGAAGATTACGAGCATATGCACCCAAGCGATAAACAACAAATACCTTAGAGAGTAAATCAAGATATTTCTCGACCGTATTTTTACTCATACCAATTTGTTTGCCAAGTTCATCATACGAAACTTCATTGCCAAGTTGAAAGGCTATCAAACGCAGTAGCTCTTTCAACTTGCCCGAATTTTTCAATCCGTCAATAGACAAAATGTCTTTTAGCAGATATGCTCCTACAATATCTCGTAAGTAGTCGGTCTTTCCTCCAAAACTATCCATTATTACTACCTCTGGGTAAGAACCATATATCAGACGTGACTCCAAATTTTGTCGAGTTTCTAATGCTGTTTCAGAAGGTGCAATTTCTTTTTGTGAAAAAGGAGTTAAATGGAATTGAGTACTTCTACCTACCAACGGCTCTCCAGCCTTATTTAATAAGTCGAAGGACGATGATCCGCTTGCAATTACTCTAACACCTTCAATTTCATCAACAATTAGTTTCAATTTTGAGCCAATTTCAGGTATGTTTTGTGCTTCATCTATTGCCAATAAATCTACTCCTTCTAACAAATGTCGATAATTAGCAATTGAACGCTCTTCCATTAAAGCTAACGTATCATAGTCTTCGCCGTTCAATAATAGTGTTTTACCCGAAAAACCATTAATTAACTGGCGCATCAGTATGGTTTTTCCAACTCTTCGCGCACCAAATATTAAAACCACTTTATTGGGTTCGATTCTTTCAGCGATCCTGTCTTGTAGTAATCTTTTTATTGGTTCCATCATCTACACTATAAAATTCTCTATGCAAATGTAACATTAAACTACACATTGACAAAATTCACGCTAAAATCGTCAATGAATTGACAAATTTTCAATAGTGCAAAATATTTAAATATTACAATACAATTTCCCACCGAGCCATTGCGGAAATTAAGGTATAGAAAAACGTGCCTGCGGGTGAAGATGTGTCTATACGGGTTTTGAATTAACTTGTAAAATATTTTTGAAAATATTGACATAATAATTTGGTTAGTAACATTATAATAAATAAATTTAAGGAGATTTATTAGATAGATATTCGGTTAATATCTTATCCAATTATTATTAGTGGAATTTGTATGAAAAAAGCAATAGCAGATGTAGCATTTTTAGCCAGTCCATAATGTGCAACACATGCAGTTATTGATACAGAAACATTTATGGATTGTGGTGTGTGTTACCAACGACAAACGGAGTACGTAGTAGAAAATTCTCTAAATGGATATCCATATTGGGTATACGGGGAAGGAGGGTTTTTTATATAGCAAGAATAAAAAATAATGAAATGAAGAAATTGATAATTATTGTAATGACGATTACGTTATTCTCTTGTATACAAGAAGAAAAAACGAAGGACTTAAGAGTAATTGATTTAGCAAGTAATGTTGGGAAAACCAGTGTAGTTAATCTTTCTGATATTGCAGAGAGTATAGACTATATACCCTTAGAAACAAATGATGAATCATTACTTGCACCTCCATTGACTTACCTAAATTTTGTAAACGGGAAGTTATATATTAGACAGTTTCAGACTGAAATAAAAATATTTAATCAAGACGGCTCATTCATTAAAACTTTCAACAAACAAGGCAGAGGGCCACAAGAGTATGAGTTTCTTTCTGATTTCTATATTGATTATTCAACCAATAACTTACTTGTTTATTCAACTGGGAAATTAACAGAATACAACAAGGAAGGTGATTTTGTTAGAAGAATTTTATACCAAAAAGAAGAAATTTCAATATTTGGTCCAAATAGATATTTCAAAATTGAAGAGAATTTGAATTTAATTACATTTAGGAACTATAAATCCAAATATACATCCTGTGTAACAGATAGTCTGTTGAATGTTCTTTACTTCATAAACTTTTCTGATAAAGATCTTAGTACTCGTTTGAACAGTTCGAAACAAATAAATTTTCTTAATCCATATTTCTATAAATTCAGAGATAGTGTTAGAATATTTAACGGCTATGGTGAAAACATTCTTTCCGCTAGTAATTCCAAAGGAGTTGATACCTCTTTTATTTTAAATTATGGGGAGTATCACTATAAAAATATTAATTTGAATGTTCGCAATTATAATAATCTACCATTCATCCGGCGATACAATAAAGTATATGAAAGTACAATTTACCTTTTTATCCAATTTCACTTTGGTTCTTTACCCCATAAACCAAGGATTAAGTTACAGGCAGGCAAAGCTGGAGAAAGAGGGGAGACGTTAGAGGAACCTATAACAGCTTCACTCTTCAACAAAAAAACCGGGCAATTTCAATATGTAGATCAACCTGAGTTCAACCAGTTTGGTTTTGTTGATGATTTTGAGGGTGGTCCGGCAATATGGCCGGAATATATAAGTGAAGATGATTATATGGTGACTATAATTGACGCCTACAAATTTATCCAACACGCCCAAACCCATAAAGTATCTGACAAATTTAAAAAGATAGCCGATGGATTAAAAGAGACCGACAACCCGGTAGTTATTCTGGTAAAGCTTAAGAACTAAATCACTCATAATTAAAAAATATGAAATATTGCAGCATAAGAACATTCGCTTTGGTGGCTATTTTATTGATTAATGCCTGTACCTCTTCAGATGTTTCCAATAAAAATTATTCTACCATTAACATCGCAGATAATATTGGTAGGGGGTATTTATTAAATATTAGCGAAATAGCCGAAAGCGTCGAATATATCCCCCTCGAGACAACCGATTCATCATTGGTTGGAGATTTAAGCCAGGTTTATTATACAAATGGTTTTTTTGTTCTGAACACATTTAAGAATTCCAAAGGGATACTAAAGGTATTCGACAGGAAAGGTCAATTTCATAACACACTAAGCAGATTAGGACGAGGACCGGAAGAGTATACATCAATAAATAGTATTGATACCTATAAGAATAATATAGTAATATTGACATTTCATAATATCATAGAATACTCTTTCGACGGCAAATTCATAAAATCTGTACCCGTTAAAAAAGAGGAGTTTTGTAATGGTTATGGTAATATAATAAAAATAGATGATAGTCATTATATGTTAATTACGATGCCGGATTCCAAAAATCAAAATAAATATGCAGCCATAATAGTAGACTCCTCTGCAAAAATAAAGTTGTCATTCAATTATCCTAAATCTGAAATTGAAATTGCCAAAAATAGAAAAAAAAGGGTAAAAGGATTGGATAATCCTGTAATTTTCAGCAATAAGAGCCTTGGAAAAGTTGTAACAGGGAACGACGAATTCATAATATCACATAGTAAAGAATATGTGAGTATTGATACAATATATAGAATAAATTACGGTAAATACAAAACAACTGCAGATAATATAAAAAGGGTGAATAAACGGAGTAAACTTATTAACTTGTATGGTCAAATACTAGAGGGTAACAATCATATATTTTTCAATTTGAATTTACGTACTCTGGCTCATAAGCCAATGAAAATGATTAGAAGAGGAGGAAAAGACACTGTTATGCTTTTTCCATTTTCGTGTGCTTTATACGACAAAAGAGATGGTAGTTTTCGTCTGATTGATCAACCGGAGGATTATCAAAAGGGATTTATTGAGGATTTTGAAGGCGGTCCTGCATTCTGGCCAAGTTATATCAGCGATGACGAGTATTTGGTCTCATTTGTAAATGCTTCAGAATTTATCCAACACGCCCAAACCCATAAAGTATCTGACAAATTTAAAAAGATAGCCGATGGATTAAAAGAGACCGATAATCCGGTAGTTATTCTGGTAAAGCTTAAGAACTAAATCACTTATAATTGTGAAACAGCTAATATCCACAATTTTGTTTAAGCGATAAATTTTAGATTTGAGTTTAGAATTCTAAAAATATATAAATTAAATTCAGGATCAGATAAATCGCACCGGCACCTGTTTGGCTTCACTATTTAAGAGTTAGTTTTGTGTAAAAAGATATGCTGAGCAGAACATATTGTGCTTCTTGTATTGGTATTGAGGCGATTACTGTGACTATTGAAGTGGATGTTTCTCAAGGGATCAGCTTTTTTCTGGTAGGTTTGCCCGATAGCGCAGTGAGGGAGAGTCAACAGAGAATCTCTACAGCATTGATGACCATCGGAGCCAGAATCCCGGGCAAAAAGATTATTGTAAATATGGCTCCTGCAGATTTGCGCAAGGAGGGCTCCTCTTTTGACCTCGCTATTGCTGTTGGAATCCTGGCTGCATCTGAGCAATACATATTCAACTCCCTGAGCAGTTATATAATTATGGGAGAGCTTGCTCTGGACGGGTCATTAAGGGCTGTCCCCGGAGCCCTTCCCATAGCTGTTCACGCCAGAGAGGAGTCTTTTCGGGGGTGTATTTTCCCGGTAGAGTCTGCGATGGAGGCATCTGATATTGACGGTATTGTCATTTATGCAGCTCATAATCTTGCAGATGTAATCTCGATTCTGCTTGACGACGGGGTGATATCTCCGGTAAAACCCTACTCAGAAGATGCCTGTTTTGATGGTGCAGATGTGAACAGCCCATTATGGCAGAGCAGTTTCGCTCCCGACTTTGCAGAGATCAAAGGGCAGGAGCACGCAAAGAGAGGGCTGGAGATAGCTGCAGCCGGAGGGCATAACCTGCTTATGTGTGGAATTCCGGGATCGGGCAAGAGCCTAATGGCTAAAGCCTTTGCCGGAATTCTTCCTCCCCTCGGGCGGGATGAGTCCATAGAGACAAGTATGATCTACTCGGTTGCAGGCAGAGGCCACTCCTTCAAAGGGCTCATCCGGGAGCGCCCTTTTAGAGCTCCTCACCACTCCTCATCTGCAATTGCGATAGCGGGAGGTGGAACCAAAGCCTTCCCGGGCGAGATCTCCCTTGCACATAACGGAGTTTTGTTTATGGATGAGCTCCCTGAATTCAGCAGACATCTTCTTGAGCTTCTAAGACAGCCGCTCGAAGAGAGAGTAATCTCACTCTCCCGGGCAAACTACAAAGTGACCTACCCCTGCAATTTTCAACTTCTCGCCTCGATGAACCCCTGCCCGTGCGGTTTTTATGGAGATTCAGCCGGGAGGTGCACCTGTTCGCCATATATGATAAGTCGCTATGCGGCCAAGGTGTCGGGTCCTTTACTTGATCGAATTGAGATGCGGCTGGAGGTTAATGCTGTGCCCGGCGAGCGCCTGCTAAGCAATTCATTAGCAGAGAGTACCTCTGTTATAAAGGAGAGGGTAATCGCGGCCCGGGAGCTCCAGAAGAGGCGTTTTGACGGCCGCTCTTGCACAAACTCCGGTCTCACTCCTTCCGATATAAAAAAGCATTGTCTGCTGGGCCCCGGCGAAAGCCGGCTGCTCGCCACCGCAATCTCCCGGCTCAACCTATCTGCCCGCGGTTACGGGAAGATATTGAAAGTTGCAAGAACAATTGCCGACCTGGATCGCTCCCCCCATATCTCCACCGCCCATCTTGCCGAAGCTATTCAGTATAGGGGGAGTTGAGTTATAACTTATCTGATATTTTGATCGAAAGCTATTGTATGACATTATCTCATTATAAAATAATTATTTATCAAGTGTTAATTTATATACTTTTATTATATTTGAAGGGTAATAATGTTTAAGCCATTTTTACTTTGGCCGGAAAATAAATTCAGACATATGAGACAACAACTGTTTTTTATCCTTATACTAGCTTTGGCAGGTTTATTGGTTCTATCCGGCTGCCAAAAAGATGATACGGTAATAGTTAAACCGGAAAAGCAATTTGTTGTGGATAAGATATTTGACTACAATAATAATCTTGTGGCGGTCTATTCTTATGATAAAGAGAATAGACTGATAAAGAAGTCTGTGACTGAACATTTGGGACAGCAATATCAATCTGAATGGGCTGCTTATTCCGATGAATTTGAGTATAAGAGTGGCCTTGTATCAAAGATCATTCATAAGGATATTTCTTATAATCAGTTTAATTACGAAACACATATTTTTTACAATTCTCTGGGTAAAATAACCAAAACTGAAGTACATATAGACAATCATCCAATATCTTCCAGGTCCGATTATCGATACACGAATGGATTACTCACCGGAACTATAAAATACAACTATGGGTCAATGGTATATATGGACTCGATTGTCTATAACAATGAAGGAAATGTTATCAAGTACATATATGAGACTCATGATTTAAATTTCGTTGGGCAGCCTATACCAGATACGAAAAGAGTATCTGTTAAGGAATTCGAATACGACAATCATTCAAGACCTAACTTTAATCTTGACTATCTCTTTATTTATGAGCCCCTTCCATTTTTTGAAGAGGCCGATCTGCAAAGACAACTATCCGCAAACAATATGACCAGATTTATTGATGGAAGTTCATGGTCATATACATATAACGAATACGGGCTGCCTGCGACAATTGAGGTTAAATGGAAAGATATTGTCACAACAACGCCAATGTTGTTGAGAATTGTTTACAAGAAGGTAAATTAGGGTGCGTTTTCGGTTACAACTTAATCACCATTATTATTAACTGAACCAACGCTTTACCCTGATTTTAGTATCTTCTGCCATTATATATACCACGGGAACAATAATCATTGAGAGTAGCATTGAACTTGTCATTCCGCCAATCAACACCCATCCAAGACCACTTTTCCACTCACTTCCGGTGCCGTGCGAGAGAGCTATAGGCAGCATACCTACAACGGTAGATATAGCAGTCATTAGTATTGGCCTCAAACGCAGATGAACTGCAGAAATAAGTGCATCCTTAAGCTCCTTCCCCTCTTTTCTGAGGGTGTTGGTGAAGTCCACAACAAGAATGGCATTCTTCGCAACCAGTCCAACAAGTATTATCATCCCTATTATACTGAATATACTAAGTGACTGCTGCGAGAGAGCCAGTGCATATAGTGCCCCTATGATTGAGAGCGGAATTGAAAAAAGTATAACAAATGGATGGAGGTAGCTCTCGTACAAAGCAACCATTATAAGGTACACAAGCACAATCGCTATAAGCATTGCAGCACCTAGGCTACCAAAGGCATCACTCTGATATTTAAGGTCAGCCTCCGGAAGATAGGTGACTCCTTCAGGAAATTTTGTGTTGTCAAGAAGGGTGATGATATCTTTCCCAATGTCCCCTACTGTTCTACCTAAAGCCTGACCTTCAAGAACTATCGAGGAGATTCGTCCGTATCTTTCCAGTTTTGTTGTACCATCCTGCTCGCTGATCTCTGCAATTTGTTTCAGTTTAACTGTCTGTCCAAAGTTATTTACAAAGGTAAGGTTCTCAACATCGGAGAGAGACTGGCGGTTAAATGCATCCAGTCTTACATTTATGTCATACTCAAATTCGCCTGACTGGAATTTGCTGTTGTTGTTTCCACTGAACGATGTCTGTATGGTTGCTCCAACAATCTCAGGAGAGAGGTTCAATCTTGCAATTTTGTCTTTATCCAGCTTGATAACAATTTCAGGAATACCACCTTCTATACTCAGTTTAACATTGTTGGTTCCCGGCACCTTTGCTATTGCCTGTCTCATTTTTTCTGCAAAAGCATAGAGAGTGTCGGTATTTGCAGATTGGAACACAATCTGGATGGGAGCCTCATCGGCCCCTCCAACCATACTCACTACAGAAGAACGCACCTTTATATCTGCAAAGTTCTCATTGAGCTCTCTTTCCAGCCTTTTAATAAACAGGGCAGATGAAATATCACGGTTGTTCTTATCGGTCAGCTTGATGTTTATCTCAGATTTGTAGTTACCGCTTTGGGACATAAGTATACCGGATACACTTCCTACTGTTGTGTAGAGTTTTGTAACCTCCGGTTTTTTGCTTATCACATCCTCTATCTTTCTGGTAAGAGCATTGTTCTGTTCAAGAGTATAGCTTTTTGGATACTCTATTGATATAATACACTCCCCAACATCACCCACATTTATGAATTCGCTCCCGATAAATCCGGCAGCAGGAAGCATCAGTGAGCTTATAAACAGTATTGTAGCAAAAGTTATTGTTGCAAATTTATGTCGCAGCGACCATCCCAGAATTTTTAATATCTCTTTGGTGAATATGTCTACTCCTGCTTCAAATACCGATATTATTCTCCCCCAAAGAGTTCGCTTATCAAACCTCTCAAGCTTCGAGAACCTTGAGGTTAAAAGCGGAACAACTGTGAAGGCCACCAACAGGCTTATCATTACCGTAATTACTATTACCATTGCAAATGGTGCTATTATTGGTGTAATCATACTCTCCGACAAAGCAACAGGGAGAAAAACCACAACAAGCACCATTGTAATGGAGACGACACTAAGACCAATCTCCCTGACCGCATCTACAGTTGCCTGCATTCTGGTTTTGCCCATCTCCAGGTGACGGTAGATATTCTCAAGAACAACAATTGCATCGTCTACAAGTGTACCGATTACCAGTGACATAGCCAACAGGGTCATAAGGTTAAGCGTGTATCCGAACACCTCCATTCCGATAAATGACCCAACCAACGATAGAGGAACTGCAACCATCACAATAATTGCATTTCTTATACTATGCAGGAAAAATATCATAATAATTGTAACCAGTACAATAGCCATTATAAGGTCCTTCGCGACAGATTTTGCTGCATCCAGAATTATGACAGATCCATCCTGTGAAATTGAAAATTTCATATTCACCCCCTCATACTGCTTCTCGAGCTTGATTATCTCCTCCTTGATTGCATTGCAGACTGTAACTGTGTTGGCATCATCCTGTTTTCTTATCTGCAGTCCCACAGATTGTGCCCCATTAACACGATACAGCGAGGTCACATCCTTTTCGGTATCTATAACCTCTGCAATGTCCTTAAGCTTTACAAGAGAGCCGTCGGGCTTCTGAGCAACAGTGATTTCCGCAATGTCGGTCACCTTTCTGTACTTTGAAGAGATTCTCAAAAGGGTCTGACTGGTTGAACCGGAGATCTTGCCTGCCGGAAAGTCTATGTTTGATGTTTGGATTGCCTGAACTACCTGTAAGATTGATAAATTATAGTTATCCAGTTTGTTATGGTTTACATTTACCTGTATTTCCCTCTCTGTACCTCCCAGCATAGTTATCTCTCCAACTCCGTCAAGCTTTGTGAGAGATGGTTTTATCCGGTAGTTTAGCTCGTCATAAAACTTTGAAGCCGGCATATCTGAGCTTGCGCTGAGTATCATTATCGGGAAATCGGTCATAGAAAATTTGGTAATCACAGGTTCAAGAACCTGAGGTGGTAATAATCCTCTGATAGATTGCACCTTCCGCACAGCATCACTCACTATTGCATCAACATCGGCTCCTGTCTTAAGGGTTACTATAACCACAGAGATCCCCTCCTGAGAAACCGAACGGATTACATCTATACTAGGAAGTCCCGATATTGCCTCCTCTATCTTTTTGGAAACACTGTTCTCAACCTCAAGTGGGCCGGCTCCGGGATAAACTGCAGATATTGTAAAGACAGGAGATGAAAATTTTGGAAACAGCTCATAGTTAAGCGAATTGAAGCTCATATACCCAAGAAACAGAATCGTGGTAAAAAGTACCACAATTAGGGTGGGTCGCTTTATTGATATATCTGATAAATTCATAACTCTCAAATCATTTGTTTAACACCCTCACTTTAGTACCATCCTGGAGGTTAATCTGACCTGTCAGTACAACCTTCTCGTTTGTTCCAAGGCCCTCTGTCACCAATACCCTTGTATCATCAATAGAGGTTGCAAGTACCTTTCTTAATACCACGGAATCACCCTGTAACAGATATACAGATGCATTGTTAATGCTTCCTGTAATGCACTTCCTTGGTATTGTAACACCCTTGTATGAAAGGACATCGGCAAATTTTACCTTCCCGTTAAGTCCACTTCTCAGGTTTATATCCTGGTCAAATATCCGAATCTCTGTATCGTAACGACCGGACATATCTGCAACAACGCCCACAGTCTGTACCTCTCCTCTTAAAGTTTTTCCCTTAATGGCATCTAAAGTCAGTTCTGCTTTTTGTCCCTTTCTTATTTTATTAAGATCATTTTCTGCAAGCTTCACTAAAAACATCATCCTGTTTCTCTCCAGAACTAAGAATACAGGCATTGTCGGCAGAAGATTGTCACCAACCTCAATCATACGTTTTGCAATTATACCATTTACAGTAGATTTTATCTCTGTGTTTTGAAGCTGTTTATGTGCCGCGGTGTATGTGGTCTGAGCACTCAGAAGATTTAGCCTGGCAGCTTCGAGTTGCTGTTGGGTAATCGCATCGCCACCTGCCAAGTTGCTGAAACGGGAATTGTCTCTCTCTGCATTCTCAAGATTGAGCTTGGCAAGTTTATACTGGCTCTCCACAACCTCCTTTTCTACCTTTACAAGCGTCTGTCCAACAGAGATATGGTCTCCTGGTTTCCCGTAGACATAGACAACTTTACCTGCTGTCTCGGACAAAATATTAATCTCTGCACCAGACTTGGTTACACCGTTCTCCTCAATAGAAACCGACGACTCCTGAACTTCCGGTGTTATCACCTCTATCGGGATCACAGAGCTGTATTCGCTCATCTGTCTGAGTTCTGTATCAATTTTGGCCTTGTTGCCGAATAGTCTGAAAACCACCAGTGCTACAATCACCAGGATTATCAGGATAGTTGAGTATTTCTTCAAGATTTTCATATCTGCTATTTTTCCTTAAAAATTTAATATTTCTCCTTTTGCTTTTTTTAGCTCAAGCTCTGCATAATTGAACTGCATTACTGAATTATAGTACGAAAGTCTGGCCTCAGTAAGACTGCTCTCCGACATTAGCAGGTCAGACAACGATAACACTTGTTGTTTATATCCATCCAGACTGATTTTATATGTCTCTTCTGCAACGGCTATATTTTCTCTTTGCCTTATAAGTGAATTGTAACTGTTTTTATATTGCATTACAGCATCGGAGTACTCCTTTGAGAAGTATTCCATTGAGCTCTTTTTTGTATTTTCCAATTGGTTGAGCTCTATGACGTATTGTTTTGTTTTTGACTTTCTTGCAAAACCGTCAAAAA
>Ga0209319_1001166_pt1 | contig 23534 bp, 25 predicted proteins | sample RifGroE2_FD_184000 | JGI IMG/M metagenome (GOLD analysis project Ga0209319, IMG submission 184000) | Groundwater microbial communities from Rifle, Colorado - Groundwater E2 (SPAdes) (version 2) | ecosystem: Environmental > Aquatic > Deep subsurface > Groundwater | place: Rifle, Colorado, United...
AATTAGAGTTTTTGATTTAAATGATAAATTAAAATATATAGTATTACAACATGGTGTTATTGCACTTACTCAGGATGGTGGTAATTCATGGAAAGTTGCGATAACACCTGAAAAAATCGTGGCAGATTTGATAATGGGTCGCCTAGTATGCGGTCAGCAGGTTCAAATCGATGCTACTGATAGCAATGGAGTTAAGACATTTGTTGTTGATCAGACTGGTGTGCAAATTTACAATATGATTTTTAGTTTGCTTAGAGAAAATAAAATGACACAGATTTTAATTGATCCTGAAAATGGATTTATTATACAGAAAAATACTGGGACTGAAAATGTTCCTGTTTGGAAAGATGTTTTTAAAATTGATGAAAACGGGAATATAATTGCTGTTGATTTGACTTGTCAGAATTTTAAATTGGTTAATGATAATGGTGGGATATTATTAGAGATAAATAGTGACCCTAGTAAAAATATTATTGATTTTTCTAGTTTTACTACAAAAAATGGTACAATATATGCTGATAATTTAAATATTAATGGGATGAGTATTAAGGATGAATTAGGTAAAGTTTGGACGGAGATAAATCAAAAGGGACAAATTATTAATAGTACAAATAGTGGTTTAGATTTTATTGATAGGGATGGTATAAATGCAATTGTAATTAAAGGTGAACCAAATAAATGTTATGGTTCAAGTTTTGAATCAAAAGACTCCATAACTAATATTCCTAGTTATTGGTCTGGTGGACAATGCAGTACAGAAGCAGTATTTTCTGGAACATACTCTATGAAATTGGATGTTAATGGAATTTCACAACAACAACAAGTTAATAATGAAGGTTTTGTTGACAGTTCTTGGTTTTCAGGGCAAGACGCAAGAATATCTTTTAGACAAAAAATTGGTTCCGTCCGAGTTTCGGTTTTCAGACAGGATGGAATTCCATTAAATTTAATAGATGATTCTAAAGCAGAGATCGTTTACAACGAGGATGGAACTGAAACGATAAATAATTTGAGAACAGGTACTTCGTTAGATTTTACATATGTTGATGAATGGAGAAATGGATATCGTACATTTAAGGTAGATTTATCATCTTACTCAATTGGTAAGTTTTATTTAAAGTTTCAAAATATAGATGCAACAAATCCTACTTATCTAGATCAAGTGCAAATAGAAAGTAATTATCTAAATAAATCAACAATATATTCAGATGGGCCGAGAAGTTTTTCTGTTTCTGAATTGCCAATTGATTTAGTATCAGAAGATTTTAGTGCTGATTGGAATTCATCAGGAGTTATATTTAATTTTGTTAAAATGTATACTGATTATCCAAATGCACAAATTACATTATCTTATAGTGATAGATCTGAAATCATTGGAAAACAAATTACATTTTCTTATTCACCTATTATAACTAATGTTAATGGTATTGATTATTATACAGGAATAACTGTTTATCCAGATGGAAGTAATTTACCAGCATCAATTACTAATGGTAAAATTAATGCAATTATCTTTTCTAGGGGTATGGTTAATCAATAAAAATAAATTAAGGGTAGAATATTCTACCCTTAACAATTTACCAAGTGATTTGAAATTCATTTATTTGCTTATCAATATCGTTATTAATTATTACATTTATAGTATCATTGTCTTTAAAATTTTTATATCTATTAAGATTTTGACTTTTAATATTTTTATATATTCTTGAAACTAATTCTTCTTGTTCATTTGGTAAAAACCTATTCCATAAATCATGACCACTACCACCTATTTTAAAGATTAGGTTATTATCATTAATGCCCAATACATAATAATTATTACTTATAAATGCACTCATTCTTTCTTCTACTGGTCTGGTATCAATTATAGTATTACCATTTGAATTATTTGAAGGTAATTCTGTAGTTTGTGTTGTATTTTCATTATTACTTTTAATATAACTATTTTCACCAGTAATAGTATCGTGATACCCAATAAGTCCTTGACCACCTTTATAAATTGGCATTTTTGGATGCCCTGTTGAAGCAACATTACTACTATTTGTACTACTAATACTATTGCTATTGCTATTATTTACATTACTATTTGCATTACTATTTGTATTTACATTATCTACACTACTAATATAAACAGTTCTAGTATTGCCATCCCAATTTACATCAGCACCCAATGTTTCACTAACAACACGTAATGGAACAAATGTATGTCCTGATATTATGATTGGTCTAATTTTAATATCCTTTGGAGTATTATTAACAAACATATAATTATCATTAATTTTCAATCTTATTAGAGTATTTCCTTTGTTTGCAATAATAGTTTGTGTTTGTTGATCCCATTTTACATTTGCACCTAAAGTTTCAAAAATAGTTCTAAATGGTACTAGACTAGTTCCTGAATTACTGTCGATAAAAGCATTTGAATTTAATTTTTGTCCATTAATTTCTACATTTACACTATTATTTTCACTTGCAAAAACACTATTACTACATATTACTAAAATAAAGAAACTTAAAACAATACATAACACTAATCTACCTAACTTACTTTTCTTACTTCTTTCTTTTTCTTTTTTGTTCATATAATTGAACATCTCCTTTTAATTTAGTTTTATATTCATTTTACTAAATTTTATGTCTATTGTCAAGCATATTTTAAAATTAATTTTAATATATTATATTTATATTTTATTGTTTTACAAATTATAAATATAATTTTTCTTGACTTTGTAATTTAGATATGGTATTATTACAATAATACAAATATTAATTAGCACATACATTTTTATCACCACTTCTATTTTTGAAAATACATATTCATAGTGTATAATATTATAGATAGGAGTGTGATTTTAAGGTGGAAAAAAGATTACAGAAAGATTTAATATCTGTTAGGGTTACTAGTAAATTTAAAAAGGAATATGAAAAACTTTCTGATTCAAAAGGAATGACTCTTCCTGATTTAATTAGATTTGTTTTAACGCAATATTTAGAAAATGAGAGAAACAAATAGCAAATGATTGATAATAAGTTGTATTTTTATCATATCGTTCTATATCATGGTTAACAATAGTTGATTATAGTTAACTTCTCCGTTATAATATGGTTACAAGGTTAATTTTTAATTAATAATACCTTGTAATAAATTTAATGGAGGAGTTTTATTATGATTAATCAATTAACTACCGAGAAATTTGAAGATTTCATGCTAAGATTTAATGACACATCAGTTTGGTTAAAGGTATTATGTGGAACTGTAAATTTAGATGTTTACTATCCTGAATTTGAATTTATTAGTTTCACAAATAACACATACCAATTTGGTCACTTAAACTATGATGAAGAAATCAATTATCAAAACATTATAATTAAAATGGATGACATTGAATCAATACATATCTCCTCTATATTCGATGATGAGATTACCTTGTTGATGTGTAATGGTATTGAGATAATTTTAGGATTGAATTAGGAGGTATTTAAAATGTTTCTAAATCGTAAGCCTATTTTGATGGCAGAAGGTTCTGAAGGATTAAAATACTTTAAATACAAATATTGTCATTATGGTTGGGTGTTGGATGTGAGACTTCGATTCTATACAGATTTGACGAAGAAGCAATTTAATTATTTCCTAGACTATGGATATAGTTGGGATAAAATTGAGAGATTTGAATTAACTGGCAAGTTTTGATTTAGGATTAATTAGAAGATTATTTGATAATTAAATAGAATTGATTTTTTGATATTGAATATTTTAAAGAATCTACAAATGTAGGTTCTTTTTTATTTTATAATTTTAAGTATTTGGGATAGGTAGGAGTAATTAACCTACTGATAAATGGGTATATACTCCTCTATACCCTTCCCTATTTTATTTTTGTTTATGTTGAGGAGAAAATAGAATGAAATAAATTAATAAAATAATTTTAGAGGAGGAATGTTGGTTTTATGAGAAAAGTATTTTTAGATGATTTACCAAGAAGAGGTAAATATATTGATTGGAAAAAGAGTGTTGGATATAAAGTTTATTTTAGATATGACATTGACAATTCTGATTTAAATTCTAATATTAACAATAGAATTGATGGAGAATTAGAAATTGTTGAATATGAAAAACAAAAATTAAAATTAAAATATAATAATAGTATTTACTCTTTGCGTATAGATGGTATTTTAAAATGTAAATTAGGAGAATTATTAGGTATTACCACTAAAAATTATAAATACGATGTTGGTGATTTAATTAGTAATAAATTTAGTGATATAAAAATATTAGAACAGATAAGGATTCCAAATGGCAAACAAACCCAAAAGGGTTATAAATATGAATGTCTTAAATGTTCTAATAATTATTTGATAAGTGAATATAATATAAATAAAGGACAAGGATGTAATGTTTGTTCTAATCATATGGTATTAGTTAATTTTAATGACCTTTGGACAACACATCCTAAAATAGCACAGTATTTAAAATTTCCTGAGATTGGTTATGAAGTTAGTTTTGGGAGTTTTAGAAACGAAATTTTTAAATGTCCAATTTGTGGATATGAAAGATATTATAATATTTCTACAGTAACAAATAATCCTTTAGGTTATATTTGTAAAAAATGTAGTGACCACATCTCTTACCCTAATAAATTTATGTATTCATTTTTTGATCAATTAAATGAAGAATATAAACCTGAATTTAATCCAGATTGGGCAAATGGAAAGTTATATGATATTTTATTAATTAACAGAAATGAGATTTGGGAAATGCATGGATTACAACATTATGAAGAATCTAATTGGTCTAAATATGGTGGTAGAAATCTCCAAGAAGAACAAGAAAATGATAAAATTAAAAAAGAATTAGCAGAGAAAAATGGTTTTAAATATATTGTTGTTGATTGTAGACGTTCAACTATCGAATATATTAAAAGTAGTATTCTAAATATACCTGAAATACATAAATATGATTTGTCAAATATTGATTTTTTAAAATGTCATAATTTTGCATGTAATAGTTTAGTTTTAACTGTTTCTAAATTATGGGATAGTGGAATTAGAGATATTTCAGAAATTGAAAATTTAACTAAATTAGAAAGACAAACGGTTATAAAATATTTAAAACAAGGTAGTTTATTAAATATGTGTACATATATACAGAAAAAGAAATTTAAAAGAAGTATAATTCAATTAACTCTTGATAATATTTTTATTAGTCAATGGGATAGTATAGCAGAAGCAAGTAGAAAATTAAATGTAAATAGTAGAAATATATGTGCTTGTTGCCAAGGTGATAAGAATTATAGTCATGCAGGAAAATTCAAATGGATGTATAAAGAAGATTATGAAAAATACATAGAAGATAAAAATAATATTGCTTAAACACATATTACACATATTACATATAAACACATATAAATCTAATCATCTAATCACAATTTTAAGAAAGGAGGAATTCTATATGAAAAACATAAATACAAACAAAATAAACACAAATAAACTAAACATCCTAACTACTATAATAATCCCTGAAAATTCACATAAAACAATTCAACAAAAATTAAATACTGGTTTAACCATAGAACAAATTGTAAATGAATTAGATATAACCATATCATTTTAATTTATAATTACTTATCAATCAAAATATCAACAAACAATAAATATAATTATCTTCTGTATTTTATCTTGACATATCCACTCTCCTATTGTATTATAGTATTAATATTAACATAACTATAAATAAACACTATACTATATTACAATCAAACAAAGGAGAGATTTAACCTATGAGGATTAGAAAATCTAGAACATCATCTAAAGCATCAAAAGTAAGAAAATCAAGAATAAAAACTACTCTAACCACTCCAAGAATCGGAATAGTAAGACGTAGTAATACCAAATCAACCAAAATTTTCAGAAAGGATGTGAATTTAAATATGGAAAATATAATTAAAGAAGATGAATATGACAATAATGAGAAATTAACTTGTATAGCTAATATTAGAAATATTGTTCAAAATAATATAAAAGGAAAAGGTTTAACTAATAAAGATATTAGAAAGACATTGGGGATGAAAAAATATGAAAAATAAACCTAAAGTTGTAATTGATACTAATATTTTTATTGATGGTTTATTTTCATATAAAGAAATAGATAATGAATATTGTATTAAAGTAATTGATTTAATTGATAATAGAAAGATTTTATTATTGTTTGCACAAGATACTATAGGAGAATTAGTTTATATAGCAAAAAATTTTGCCAGACATAATTTCAATAATATTAAAGATAGAATATCATTACTAAATTATCTAATTGAATTATTTTATCATTCTACCTCTGTGAATACTTCTAATACTATTTCACCTGAAATTAATGATAAATATGATGATATGTTTCTAAAGTGTGCTATTCAAGGAAATGCAGAATATTTAATCTCAGATGATTTAAATAGTGGTATGCATGATGTTGAAGGTTTAGGATTTAAAATATTAAATGCTAAAGATTTTTGTATGTTGTTTTAATAGGATGATTAATTTTAAGAGGTGAAATAATAATTCATCTCTTTTTTTATTTTATTAATATTTATTATTAACAAAATCACAAAACATTTTCTCCCATAACCACCTATAATATTACATACTAGATCGACATAAAATTCAAGACAATTAAGAATAATTTTATTAAAATAATAATATAATTAACCAATAAAATTATTCTTAAAAGGAGTGCATCAAAAATGAAAAGAAAACTAACAATCATATCATCATCTTTACTAATATTATCTCTATTAACCATACTATCACTAACAATATGTCATAAACTATCAGATTATTTTATCACCTATCAACTAAAGAAAGATTTAAAAAATTCTAATTATGTTTATACTCCATATAACACAGACACTAACAACACTGTACCACAACAAGATTTATCACATATTCAATTAAACAATCCTAAAACACAAACCATTATTCAAAATAACAAATCAGACACAGTAAAAATCAAAAAATATATTAAACTAGGCATCGACAACAAAAACAAAATTAATAACACTCTTAAAGACAACACAATTAAAAACTTTAATTCAGAATCGATCATCATAAGCAACACACTTCTTGAAATTGCTAGATTGTCTGCTGAGTATTCTAATCTTTTAAGAATTTATAATTTAGCAGATGCAAAGCAATATTATTATGAGAACAAAGATAAACTAAGAATATCTATGGTTTTTGTGGAAGAAGGAGATGAAGGTGGAAGTAATAAAGGTAAAGATAAGAAAGACAAAGATAAAATAGGAAATGGTGTCATAGTTATAGGTGAGAATACTATTCAGCCTTTAAGTAGGAAAGTTGTTAATTTGGATGATGAGAATGGAAATGAAGATAAAAATGGGAATGGTGAAGAAGATGAAGATAAACCTAAAGTTAAATTAGTAACTTATGAATTTGACTTAAATATGATAAGAGATAATAAAGTTTTTAAATTTATAATTGTTGAGGATGAGAAGAAAAGTATATTTGATGTGAATTTGAGTAAATTAAAGTTTAATGAGTATTGATGGTTAGTTATTAGTATTAGTAGTTAAATTTAGATTAAAATTAAATAATAAAAAATTTTTTAAGAGATGGAATTAATCATCTCTTTTTTGTTTAATTAATTAATTTTATTAAGGAGAGTGAGAATTATTCCTAATCCTGCTTCGCAAAGAACATTCAATGAAAATATATCTTCTGTATTATTAAACAAAGAGCATATTGGTATTCGTTATATTGTATGGAGAATTGATAATATTATATATTTAGGTACAATGAATACAGATGGCACTAATTGGGTTTCTAATACAGTAGTTACTTTACCATATGATATAGAATATTATCCAATAGTATGTCATATATATAATGGAGATATAATAATATATGCTAATATTATTACTGATGAAGATGTTAATAAAACAGCAGTAATTAAATTTGATTTAAATGGAGACAATGTAACTTACAATATTATTTTTGACTATTATCCTATAAGGATTTATCTTGATTTAGAACATAATGAAGTCAGATATATCCGACCAGGGATTGGTGGTATATGGATTGGATTTAGTGATTTTTATGGTAATAATTATACTGAAAATCAGTTTACTGCAAGAACATTCGGTAGTCTTTTTGAAATAGTAAGAGTAGGTAATAAATTATTATATTTTTTTAGAGTCAGTATAACATTATATGTTGCTCAATCTGATTTAGATTGTACTAATTTTGTTCAAATGTCTACTTCTAAAGGTATACAAAACATGGGGTTTGTAGCTACGGATGGTTCTTATGCTTACACTACATTTTTTACTCAAGATACTTTTGGCATATGTAAGGTTAGTTCAGTAACTTCTACTACTACAGATTTTTCTTTTATTGAAACTACATCAATAGGTTTCACATATTTTGATATGTTTAAAGAGAATGGAGAATTATATATAATTGAATCTTCACAAGATGAATCTGGAATAAATAGTATTGTTGTTGGTACGTGTGATTTAGGTTTGTCTAATTTTTCAGAAGAATCTTATGTGGTTGGTGGTTTTATAGGTGACGTAAGAGTTGATGTAAGTGAAGAGTATTATACATATGTATGGTTACAAGAAAATGAAAGTGGCATATATGATTTATGGACATATCCAGGTGATTATATTGAACCAATTGAACCAGTTTTACCTTTACCATCACCTCATCCTTGGCCTATGGTTGGACAAAATTATAGTAATACTTGTGCAAGTCCTTATCAATTTTCTAATAAATTATCTGAAAAATGGCGTACACAATTAGATGACTATATTCTCAGTCTTTTAATTTCTGAAAATAATACTATGTATGCGTGTTTATATAATGGCAAAGTAGTTTCTTTAACTTCTGAAGGAAATATAAATTGGACATATGAAACAAATGATCCAACTTTAAGAATTCCAGTAAGATCAGGTATTATAGGAGCAAATAATAATATATATGTTAGTTCTGATGATGGTAATATTATTGCCTTAAATACTAGTGGTGAATTAGTTTGGAAAGTATTATTAGATGATGTTACTAATGGATTTATTGGTGGATTTACTAATAATAATGGTACATTATATTTTGTAGAATCAAATAAATTACATTCATTAGATTATAATGGTAATGTTAAATGGACATTTAATGCTTATACTGATAGTTTATCAATATTAGACGATAATGGTACTATTTATATAAATGATTATGTTTATAATACTTTATATGCTTTAAATTATGATGGTAGTGTTAAATGGCAAAAAGTAGGTCTAGGTCAAACATATTCTCTTTCAGTAGCACCAAATGGGAATATTTATTTTATGCAATATAATACTAGTAATTATGGTAATTTAATTGTATTAGACCCAACAGATGGTAATGAGATATGGAGATATGCTTTAAATAATAATGGTATTTCTTATTCTACCGCAATAGATTATAGTAATAATTATTATTTTACTTATAATGATTCATTGGGTACAGGTTTTATAATAATAGATAGTAATGGAATTGTATTATTTAATTCTAGACAATTGAATAATCAAATTATTTATTATTATATGAATAAAATATTATTAGATAGCAATGGCACTGTATATATTAATGGATATAATTCAACAAATGCAGTTATTACTTATAATTTATATACAAGTGTTTATGAAATAAATATTGTTAATGATTATTTTGATGCAAATGGTTTCTCTATGAATAATGGTAATTATTTATATGCATATTGTTCTGGAGGAGAAATAATTGCTTTTGAAAAATATACACCTATTCTACCTCAAGTACAATGCAGAGCAACACAAATTATTGCTTCAGCAAATACAGGTAAAATAATTTTATCAGTGCCTATATTGTGATTTTGTTGATTGTTTAAAATTAAATATATTCTCTAATTTATTAGAAGTTAGATATATCCTCTAATTTTTAAATTTTAAGTTTAATAAACAAATAAAACCTCAAATAAGCATAGATAAAATATCTACACTTAAATAAGATTTAAATAGAGAGAAGGAAATAAAGGATGTATTATTTAACAATATTAAATTAATCAATCTATGTAGGCTTGTGGAGTAACAATCCCCTACTCCACAAGTTAATTTCAATAATATTTTTGGGAATATTATTGTTGACAGAATTATATCATAATCAAGGAGGGATTGTCAAGTATGAATTCAACAAATTTTAATAATAATTGTGAAAATCTATTGGAAGATGAAAATAGTTTTTGTGAGAAAGTAAGTGATGATAATGTAGAAATAAAATATAGTAATTGCGGTGAATGTGATGCATATGATGAATGTACAAAAGAAATGAAAGATGCAAAACAAATAAAAGGAGTGAGACTTTCTAATAGAAAGGATGATGAAATAGTGGATGATTTACAAATAAAATCAAAATTTAATGAGGTCGATCTAAAATTAAATAGTCAAGAAAATCGGTTGATTAAATTAGAGTGCAATATGGAAATGCAATCTGAGATTCTAAAAAGTTTAGTTGAAGACCAAAAAGAGGTATCAAAAGACGTTAAGAATATGAATATTAACCTATTAAATTATAGCAATAATGTTTTTAGTAGTTTTAATAGTTTAATGTCAATTAAAGATACTAATGATGCTAAAATTGAAACAACTAAAATTGAAGGTAGAAGCAAACTATATATACAAATATGTATATTAATTGGCTCAATAGTGGCAACTGGTGGGACTGTATATTTGTCTGTAAAATAATATAAATTAATAATTTAAGGATGATTATATGAACAATGATATTCAATTATTCCCTTGCTATAGTTTAAATTTACGTAATTACTTAACATCTAAAGGATTGAAATATAGACTAGTAGCATTAAATCCAAATAATCATAAAATGTTTTGGTTATTTATTGATAATGAACAATTAAATAAATATTTGATTGAATGGAAAAGGACTAAACCAAAAATTTAGTTCTTTTTATTTTGTAAAAATTTTATAAAAATTTTTTAAAGTGAAGGAGAGAATAATATGTTGATTAGTGATTGGGTGAAGATTAAATGGCACTATATAATAAAAGAACATTATGAATTAAAAGGGTATCCATTTACTAAATATGGTGATGAATTTTTAGTAAAAGTAAGTGATTTAACTAAAGGTAGTAATGTATTAGTAGATATAAAATGTGATTGTGAAGATTGTAAAAATCCATATTTACCACCTATGACATATAATAATTATAACAATTATATTCATGAAAATAATAAATATTATTGTAATAAATGTGCTTTAAAATTATTTGGTTCAGAAAAATCAAGAAAGGCAAAATTAAAAAATAGTAAGTCTTTTTACGATTGGTGCTACAATAATTTTTCTAAAGAAGAAGCAGATATAATAATGTTAAGATGGGATTATGATAAAAATATAAAAAATGGAGAGATATTAAGTCCAAAAGATGTAAGTTTTAAATCTAGTGGGTTTAACAAAAAAGGATATTGGTTTAAATGTTTAGATCAACTTGATCATGAAAGTGAATTAAAATTTATTAGTCATCTTATTGGTGGTAGAAAAGGAAGTTTAAATTGCAATCAATGTAATACAATATCAATAACTCACCCAGAATTAATTAAATATTTAGTTAACAAAAAAGATGCTTATAGATATTCTTATGGTTCAACAAAAAGTATTTCAATGATTTGTCCTGATTGTAAGTATGAAAAGAAAATGACTATAGATACATTGATTAGGTATGGTTTTGGTTGTGTGAAATGCTCAGATGGAAGATCATTCTCTGAAAAATTTGTATTTATTTTTTTAGAGCAATTATTAGATAAATCTTTTCAAGCACAGTTAACAAGAACAACATATAAATGGTGTAATAATTATAAATATGATTTCTATATTGATAATATAAGTTCCATAATAGAAACTCATGGTCTACAACATTATGAAGGAGGATTTGAAAGAATTAAATCTTCAAAACACATAAAAACATTAGAAGAGAATCAAGAGAATGATAAAATAAAAGAACAATTAGCAAAAGAAAATGGTATTAAAAATTATATAATTTTAGATTGTAGAAAATCAGAATTAGAATGGATTAAAAATAATATTCTTAATAGTAAATTAGTTGAATTATTTGATTTCAAAGAAGAAGATATTAATTGGTTAAAATGTCATGAATATGCTTGTAATAGTTTAGTTAAAGAAGCATGTGATTTATGGAATAGTGGAATTAATATTAATGATATTGCAGAAAAATTTAAATTACATAGTGTTTCAATTAGAAGATATCTTAAACAAGGTACTAAATTAGGTTGGTGTGATTATGATTCTAAAACTTCCTTATTATATAAAAAATGTCATTGTAAAAAGGCTATATGTTTAACTACAAATGAAATTTTTAATAGTATTTTGGAAGCGTCTAAAAAACATAATATTTATAGTTCGAGTATAACTGAATGTTGCAAAAATAAAGTAAAATCAGCAGGAAAACATCCAGAAACAGGTGAGAAGTTAAAATGGATGTATTATGATGAGTACGTAAAAGAAAACGTAAGTTAATAATTTAATAAAATAAAATAAAAAATAAAAAGGAGAGATTAATTAAAAATGATTATCGTAGTTGATTTTGGGCATGGGGTTAATAATATTTTGAAAGATCCAGGGGCATGTGGCAATAATTTAGTAGAAGCGGATTTGAATAAAATTATTGGTGACAATGTAGTAAATAAATTAAAAAATAATTATATTGTTGACGTAAGAATTGCACCAAGAGGAACATTAACTGACAGAACAAATTATGCTAATTCTATTAATGCTGATTACTTTTTATCAATCCATATTAATAGTGCAGTAAATAATAAAGCAAGAGGCTGGGAAACTTTTGTACATAATAATGCATCACAAAATTCAATTAAATATCAAAAAGTTATTCATACTGAAATTATGAGTTATTTAAAACAATTTAACATTATTGATAGAGGAATGAAGAAAGCAAATTTTGCTGTTTTAAGGAATTCTAAAATGGAAGCATGTTTAATTGAGAATCTCTTTATTTCAAATGCAAATGATGCAAAATTCCTTAAAGATGATAAATTTTTAGATGGATTGGCTGATAGTATAAGCAAAGGAATTATTAAAGCATTTAATTTACAACTTAAAGAAATTGAAGAAAATAATAAAGAAGAAAAAGAAAATAAACAAGATGATAATCAAAATAACAGTCAAACTAATAATATAAAATTTAAATATAATAATCAATTAGTAAATGTTGATTATGTAAATGTAGATAGTAAAGTTTATGTTTATATTAGAAATCTATGTGATTTATTTAATAAAAATATTAATTGGGATGGCAATACAAGAATTATATCAATTGATGATAAGTAATAAAATAATAATTTAAAATTAAATATTTACTTTTAAAACATGGGAATTGGAGATTAATTACCTCCAATTAAAAGATGATAATTACTCCCTATTGTCATCCTTTGTCCCATGTTTTTATTTTAAAAATAAATTTAGGGAGACAGGAAGGAAAATTAATGGGTAAAAAATATACATACGAAGAAGTTAAAATATATGTTAACAATTTAGGTTATGAATTAATTAGTAAAGAATATATAAATAATAAAAAATTAATATTAAAAGATATAGATGGATATTATTATTTTATTATATTAACTAATTTACAGCGTGGTAAAATACCAGATAAATTTAATATATTTAATCCATATACAATAAATAATATACATAATTGGATTAAAATTAACAAAAAACCTTATAGATTAATTAGTGATACATATATAGGAAGTAGCAATAATTTACAATGGAAATGTTTAAAAGAAGAATGCGGAGAAGAATTTGGGATGTGTTGGAGTAATATTTTTCAAGGTCAAAATTGTGGTTATTGTTCAGGTCACAAAGTAGGATTATCAAATTGTTTAGCAACTAAAAATCAGGAACTTGCTAGTGAATGGCATCCTACTAAAAATGGTAATTTAACTCCTTATGATGTTACATGTGGAAGTGGTGAATATGTATGGTGGAAATGTAAAAAATGTGGACATGAGTGGCCAGCAACAATTTCTAGTAGAAATGGCAAATATAAAACTGGTTGCCCAGAATGTAATAAATCTAAAGGTGAAAAAAGAATAGATGAAGTATTAATAAATAATAATTGGATTAAAATATCTCAAGAAGAGTTTAATCAATTAATTGATAAAAATAAATATAGTAAAAATTATTTTATACCACAAAAAGAATTTGATGGTTTATTAGGTCTTGGTTATAAAAATTTATCTTATGACCATTATATTCCTAGATTAAATCTTCTTATAGAATATGATGGTGAATTTCATTTTAAACCAATAAAATATTACAAAAATGAACCTATGAAATACGCAGAAATAAGATATAAAAAACAATGTATACATGATATATTAAAAAGTAAATATGCAATGGATAATAACATTGATTTATTAAGAATACCTTATTGGGAATTTAATAATATTGAAGATATTTTAAATTATTATATTTTACGAAGTTAAAATTTATATAGGCAACAAGGTATTTACTGGAATTAGACAACTTTGTGAAATGTTAGGTAAAACAGTAGATTATGATGGAGTTAATAAAAAAGTTATTATTAAATAATAACACACTACACCAATATAAATAGAAAGGTAACAATAAAAAATGAACGATTACCTAAAAAATTTCATAAGCCTTGAAGAACGTAAAGTATCATCCTTAATCATTTGTTTATTAATAGGTTTCATCTATTCCCTCTATTCTTATCATATTCATGGTGACATTGGAGATAATTTATTAAGATTAGTTGAGTTATTGATTTATAGTGTCGCAGGGTTAAATATCGTAAATGTAGTTGGGAATATTATGAAAACTAAAAAAGAATTTGAGGATATTGGTAAGGAAGTTAGTAATAGTAAGTGATTTGAGTGATTTTGCCTCCTCTCTCTTTTATTATCCTACCACTCTACCTTCTCCCTATCGTGATTTAAAGGAAATATGGTAGTTAATTGGAAAGATAGAGGATGTAACTTTATAAGTATCGCAAAAGCAAATAATAAAATTAAATAATAATTACAAAGGAGAATTTATATTTTTACTGCTAAAAGTAAACTAAAAGAAATTATAAATAAATTATTCAATATTAATTCAAATGAAGAAATAAATTGCTTTAATAAATTTATACCTAAATTATCTAGATTTTAGATTCAATAATTTCATAATTAATTATTTAATATAATTATTCGATAAATTTTAATAATTATATTAATAATAAATAAAATAAAAAATAATATAAAAAGGAGGAATTTAATTATGGGTGAATTTGATTTTAGAAACCAAAATATCAATGTAACTAGTTTACCAGGAAGTCCATCACAAGATGGTACAGATGCAACAGGGATAAATCAACCAACAGGAGGAATAGGTATCAGAGGTTGGTTAAGTGGGATTTATAATTTGTTGTTTAGTGGGAGTGCTAAAGTCCAACTAACTGGTAGTTTAATTTCGAAAGAAACAAACAAAGCAGTAACAGCAAATACAGACATTTTAACAGATTATACAGCAACAGTTAATATGACTTCTACTTTAATGGTTTTAACGAATACATCTGGAATTTTAAGTCTTGAAGTGGATAGTGTTCTAGGAAGTATGAACGGTGGTATCGCATTGGATACTGGAAAATGGTATGCATTTGATATTCCTATCACAAATACTTCTGTTTATAATCTTAAGTTTTCGGTAAATGCTACCATGCAAATTAAGTGGATTGGAGGGATTTAGTATGAATAAAATCCCTCCGCAAGGAATACTAAGTCATTTATTAACTACAAAAACAGGTAAAAACTTATACAATAAGGCTATTGCAGAAAAGGGTTATTATTATAATTCTCCCACAGGAACAAAAACCCCATATGCTAATTCGTGTGTTACAGGTAAAATACCAGTTGTGCCATACACTCAATATACTGTACAGTTAGACCAAGCAGGTACAGCAGCATTTTATAATAGTAACCTGCATTATTGGGATGCAAGTGGAAACTGGGTAGGTAAAATTGTTGGTAGTCAAAATATTGTTTGGGCATCAGATTTAAAATCTTTTACTTTTACCGCTGTTAGTAATTGTTATTATGTAGGAGCAACATTTTTATTTAATGTAGCGACTACCACAGAAGAATTCAATACTGTTATATCTGCCATACAAGTAGAAATAGGTGCTACTTTAACAACATATGAGGAATATATTGTTAGTTCGGTATTAAAAAAATCTTATTACGCTGGCGAAATAACAGGCAAGTATGAAGGTAAGAAAATACAAATTGTTGGTGATAGTATTACAGCAGGGACATACGGAGGATTTGCGCAAATACTCGCCAATATTACTGGTGCGACTATAGTAAATCGTGGTAGTGGTGGTGCTGCTACGGGTAGACTGGTAGCGATAATGACCACTGTGAAAGACAGATCTGATACTGTTATAACGTATACTCCAGACTACACAGATACGTCTGCGGTCACTATTCAGATAGGTACTAATGGGGATTTGATAGGTAGTATTGAGGACATACCTTATGTAATAGGTCAGTCTATAGATGCATTGCCTTTTACGGTTGGTGAAACTACTATAACTACACCAGAAGAATATTGGGCATTGTTCCCTAATAATCATTATGGCAATATCGCTTTATGTATAGAATACGTTCAATACATAAATCCAAAATGCAAAATATATTTAATTACTCCTCCCCACAACGCACCATTTACACAAAAATTAAAAGATGTTAGATTGTCATTGCTGGCAATTGGAAGATTATATAGTGTAGAAGTTATTGATGCTCAGGAAAAAGCCGGAATTGATGTTAAGCATTTGCATAAATATAGTTATGATGGGACACATTTAAATGCAAATGGTAATGAGTTATGGGGTAAATATATTGGGTATCAACTCATAACGAATTAACCAACTAACGCATCTTCGTTAGTTTGATAAATCATCTCCTCTTCTATATAAAACAAAAGAGGAGATGATAAAATATCAATAAAAATATCTGAATGAATTTGTTGTTTGGTGTTAATTTTTTTATATTGATAGTAAATTCCAAATAAAACACCTCAAATCTCTACAACCTACAAACCTACTATTTACAATGGTTTGTAGGTTGTATTATTTTACCATATTTTAAATATTGCGAAATTTTAAGGTTATTTCAAGAGATAATTTTGATTAGGTATAAGTCTAGGTTAAGATGGTTTTAGAGGTGGATTTGGAGTGAAATTTGTGAGGAAATGTGTTTTTTGTCGATTGATTGAATTTTATACTTCTATAGAAATAAGGCATCTCTATTTATGAGGTGTCTTTTTTGTGTGGAAGTATACACAGATAAGTAGATAGGTAGACGTACTGATAAGGTGTAATCCTTAACACTTTCTACTTGTTGATTTTTTATTAAGGATTAGTAAGGAAAATAAAAATAATATTAAAGGAGATGTTAGGAATGAATATTGAAAAATTAAAGAAATACTTAGAAACAAACAATACATTATCTAATTATAGAAAAATATGTGAAGAGTTAGATGAAAAAGTTTTAACAGGCAATGCGAAAATATCACAATTAAAAGAATTAGAAAGATATTTTTGTTTCAATAAGCAAGGAAATAAATTTGTATTCACAGAGGTTTATTCAGAACCAAAAGAAAAGGTAGATGGAAGAAAAAATACAAAAGGCAATAATAGAAAAATATTTTCAAGTTTTTTAATTCCTAGAGAAGATGAAAATAAAATTGGTGTATATAAAATAGTTTTAGATAACAATATTTATATTGGTTCAACAATTGATGGATTTAGAAATAGATTTAGGAATCATAATAATGAATATAGTAACAATGTTCCTTTTACTTTTGATATGTTAAATGATGGTGCAACATTTGATATTATAGAAATATGTGAAGGATTACAAGAATCACAGGTGCGAAATATAGAAAATAAATATATTCAACAATATCGAGAGGATGAAGATTGGAATTTAATTAATAGCAATGATGCGTCGTCATATACTAAAAAACAAAAGTTTAAAACTATTAAGATTCAGGTAAAAGAAGAAGATTATAATAAAGTTTTAAAATTTTTACAAGATAATAATTTAGTTGATTAAATAAAAATAAAATTAAAAGGAATGATTATTCATGGAAAAAGAAAATAAAATTCCAGTAGTAACTATACATTCTCAAAGTTTAGCAGGATATTTAATGCTTAGTAGATTTATTTTAATTGATAAACGTGAAGATTTAAAAAATAAGAATAAAAATGTATTTATATTTAGAGAGTCACCAGAAATAAGAAACGCAATGAAAAAATATTCAAGAGATAAAGAAATAATTAATAATATTATTTCTAGTTAATTTTATTTAATTCAAATAATTAGGACAAAGGAGTGATACTTAATGAGTATTGAAGAAATCATTAAAATTAAATTATCTATAGGTATGGCGATTAAGAATTATAAAGAAATGTGTGTCTTATTAGAAGAGAAAGAAAAGAAAGGTAAAAGTAGATTATTACAGATTGCAAATTGGGAAAGATATTTTAAATGGCATAAAGATGGACAAAAATTTATAATTGATGAGGTGTTTGAAATGCCTATAGAAAAAATTGATAATAGAGGCAAAACAGAAAATAATAAAGCAAAATATTTAACCAATATTGAAAAGTTAGTATTAAACCTACTTGTGCAAGGTGGTTCTTTAGGATATGGTAAAATATTTTTAAGTAAAAGTAAAATACTAAAAGAATTAAAAATGATAAATGATAATTATTCATTTTGCAAATTAAGACTACCTAAACTATCAGAATTTATGAATATAGACAAAGAAGTTATTCAAGAGTGGTATGATTCAACTTCAAGAATGTTAGAAAATAATTTAGATAGTGCATTAAAAAATTTAGAATCCCAATCATTAATTTTTTGGAGTAAAGAAATAACTGTTGCAAAAGCAATACCTATAGCAGAAATCAACAAACCTAAAGTATCAAAAACTAAAACTGTAGATCAATATGATGAAGAAATAATTAATTATGATTATTTTGCTACTAATAAAGTAGTATTAAGATATAGAGAAGGTACAGATGATGAGAAAAGATTTATATTATATACAGAAAAAGAAGTTTTAAAAGAAATGGGTTTTGATAATAAAAGTCAAATTATTGCATGTGGTAAATGGCAAGATTTTATAGAAAATGTTAATAATATATTATTAGATAAATTAAATATAGCATTTTACTATAAATCTTATAAGATTATTTTTAATATAGAACATATATTAGAAGAAACCATTGAGATTGATGATTTTAAATTAGATAAAATTGATCAATCAATTGAAAAAGGTAAATTAAATAGAGATATTATAGAGAGAATTGAAAATAATACTACTAATAGACATGAAAGAGCAAAGAAAGCAATTAGTAAAATTTTAGGCAAACCAAAAAACAATACAGTTTTGTTTAGAAGTAAAGATAATTATATTGATAATAATAACAAGTTAAATGATAATTTAATAAATTCTAATGCAAAAGATATAAAAAATGATGTTAAAAAGATAAAATTAGAAAAATAAAAAGTGTCACTTTCTGAAATACCATATAGTATTATATAATTATACACTTTCAGAAAGTGACACTTTTACTAAATTTACATTAATCAATTTAATATTATATCAAATATTCATACAAAAGATCGTGTTTATTTACGTGTTTAAACACGTAAATAAAACAATGTTTTAATGTTTTTGTTTTATAAAATATAATATACATTAAACAATTTAACCCTACTCATTTTTATTATTTGAGTAGGGTTATTTTTTACTCCCATCTAGTCTATTTTATCTATGTGTTTACTACCCTGTACCCCTACCAAATGTCCATATTACACATAGATAAAATACTCTACATTCCATACTATCTCTCCACACTAATGCCCTTCATTAAATATATATCAATAAATATATTATTACAAGTAGTATTTAACAATTGTTTAGGTTATAATAAAAATAATTTAAATTAAATATATTAAATAGAAGGGTATGAGATAATGAAAAAAGCAATCATTGAAACAGATAACGGTAATATTACTTTAGAATTATTTGAAAAAGATGCACCTAATACAGTATTAAACTTTGAGTCTTTAATTAAAAAAGGATTTTATGACGGTTTAACATTTCATAGAGTTATTTCAGATTTCATGGCACAAGGTGGATGTCCGAAAGGAAATGGTGTAGGAGGTGCTGGTTACACTATTAAATGTGAAACAGTGAATAATCCTAATAAACATATTCGTGGTTCTTTATCTATGGCACATGCAGGAAAAGATACTGGTAGTAGTCAATTTTTTATTTGCTATGATTCTTTTCCTCATTTAGATGGTATTCATACAGTTTTTGGGAAATTAATTGATGGTATGGAATTTGTAGATAAGATTAATCAAGGTGATAAAATAAATAAAGTTACTATTATAGATGAGTAATTTAAAATAACCAGATTAATATCTGGTTATTTATTTTGATTAGATATAAGAAATTTTATAAATTCTTTCCATTCTATATGAATATTATCTTTACTCCATTCAACATATTCAATTATTTCAGATAATAAAATTTTTTTACCATCAATATCTGCATTATTAAATTTTTCTTCCCAATTATATAATATATTTTTATGATGTTCTACTTCATTTATATTTTTACCTATATTTATAATATTTTCATTGATTAATTTTATATTTTCAAGAATATTATTTATTTCAGTTTCAACTTGTTTAATAGATTTATTTAAAACTTCAGGAGAGAATGCACTTTCTCCAATTAACGATTTTGGTATTTCATTATTAAGGACGAATAAATTTTTTTGTTTCTTTTGTAATTCTTTTTGTAAATTATTTAATTCATTATTTTTTGTAGATAATTTTACATTTTTAGATTTATTTAAATTCTCTTCTATACCAGAAAGGTTTATACCTCTAATTTCTTCGATAACCATATCATGTAATTGTATATCTACATTTTTTGCACCAACTTGATTTTTTGGATGATATACAGTTTTATTCAAACCATTTACACATCTATATCTATAACAAATCATTCTATTAATACTTCCATCTTTTCTTTTATAGTCTTTATATGAATAATCAGTCTTCATAAATTGCCCACAATAGGTACAACGAATCAAACCAGAAAGTAATACTTTACTAGAATAAGGTATTGAATCATGTAAATGTTTATTTTCTTCTTGTAAATATAATTTCCTTTTTCTCATTAATTCTTGTGCTTTATAAAAAGTTTCATCATCAATAATTCTTAAACTATCATCATATGGTTGTGTCTTATATTCAATATTTAAACTATCTACACCTTTAATATTATATCTTTTTAAACCAATATAGATAGGATTATTTAATAATCTATGGATAAATTTATCATTAAATTTATTTCCTAAATGATTAACATATCCTCTTTCATTTAAATATGCAGCAATTTTATGTCTGCCATATCCTTTATTTGCTGATAAATCAAAAATAATTTTTACTATATTTGCTTGATTTTCATTTATGACTAATTTATTTAAATATTTATCCTTTTTAGGATGTTTTAATTCTGTTTCAATTAAATCATACCCAAGTCCAATATTTCCTCCAGTAAATGAACCTACTTCATTCATTTGTTTGAATTGAGTTTTTATTCTCATCGAGGTCTTTAAACTCTCACCTTCAGATTGCCAGAATCTAATATAATTTAAAAGTGAATCCACATGTTCAACAGAACGTAATTCGCCTTCTTCTGTACTGTATACAATTACTCCGTTCTTACTTAAAAAACTTATAATAACAGGAATTTCATCTTTATTTCTACCTAGTCGATCAGAATGATATACTAACAATATATCAAATTCTTTATTTATTGAACCTTCTTTTATTTGTTGTAATTCATCTCTTTGACTCACACTTTTTTTCCAACCTGAAACTCCACGTTCATATAATTCTTTGGTTATTTCCCAATTAGGCATATTATTAACAAATTCATGACATGCTGTTTTTTGTAATGGAATATCTTCATCTTTATTAACCTGTGCTTTTGTTGAAACTCTATATAATGTCCAAACACGTTTTTTATCCATGTGTAATACTCCTAATGTCTGATAATAAAATTATTATAACATAAAAGAACATAAAGAAAAAGAGAGATTAAAAAATCTCTCTCATAAAATAATCTTTAACTATTTTTTCAAAATTATTATTTTCTTCAGTTTTATTTGGTATTCTCATACTAATATAATATCCATACTTATTTTTTTTAGTAGATTTTAATAGTATTGAATTTTCTTCTTCAATTTTAATATAATCCATATCGTCTATTGTAACTATATCTAATGGTTCGTTTTCTTCTATTACTATCATAAAAATATCACCTCGATAAATCATATGTATAATCAATTAATTATTGCTTGGTAAATTAATGTAATTTATTTTATTTCCATCACATTAATCCTACAAAAATCTATCTTCAATTGCACTCCAATTTAATACCCAATCCTTGTCCCAATCTATGTTCCATTCAAATCTCTTGCCATATAATATTTTTATTTTTGCATTACTAGAAATAAGATTACTACTCATATCATCAATAAAAATTCCATTCTCCATATTTATAATTGATTTATTTGCCTTACAACCATCATTAAATAATAAAATATAATCCTTAATAAATGGTAACTTTTCTTCTAAAAATAATGCTTTCTTAGATAAATTCTTAGGTCTACCAATACTAGTTACAATCAATTGATATTTCCCACTCAACCTCTCTAACACTTCATATGTATTATCATTAATAAATTCTAAATATTTAAAGAATAAATCATGGTCAAATATGTCAAGTGGATTATTAACCAAAGGACAGATATCTTTTAGATTATATTGTTTTAGTTTATTTGGATCTGCTGGTTTAAAATCTGGATAGTATTGATATATTTTGTTGTAGACTTTTGTGTATGCTAAAACACTATTTGTAATGGTTGAATCTAGATCACAGAAGAATTTTTGTTTATTCATAATTTTTCTCCTTCAATAATATTCTCAACCAATCCATCTAACTTCTCATACAATTCTTCAATTGTCCCATTATTCTCAATAACATAATCAAATTCAAAATTATCTACATCAGATTCAGACACATGATTCTCTAATTCTCTATCTTGAATTGCATTAAAATCTGGTCTTATAACTCTTATAGTTGTAATTTTATCAATTATACCTTCATCTAATAAACTACAAAAATAATCATAATTAACCTTTTCTCTAAAACTTTCTACAATAGCAATTGTATTTTTATTGCTATATGGTTTAATATCTCTTTCCCATACTCTTCTTGCCATATGATAAGGATAAAATTCTGTGCCAATTCTATATGATTCTGCCATAAATTTTCTACTTTCTAATGTATCTATACCATCC
>Ga0209319_1001167_pt1 | contig 23481 bp, 20 predicted proteins | sample RifGroE2_FD_184000 | JGI IMG/M metagenome (GOLD analysis project Ga0209319, IMG submission 184000) | Groundwater microbial communities from Rifle, Colorado - Groundwater E2 (SPAdes) (version 2) | ecosystem: Environmental > Aquatic > Deep subsurface > Groundwater | place: Rifle, Colorado, United...
CACTGAAAGCCGCCCCATTCCATCACCTGTGTTCGTGCGGGAACGGCATGAAGGTTCTAAACGCGTATTTGCCCGTGTTAGCATATCTATATTAGAAGATCAAAATAACTTAAGATTCAGTAACATATACAGTCAAAAGAGTTTCGCTTCGATGCCCGGGGGAGCCAAAGGCAATGTTGCAGAGAGAAGAAGCACCTGACTCCGTGGTTCCCCGTGTAACTATCGCGCAACCAATATCTCGTGTCAGCAAGTCAATGCCAATGTCAATGCCAATGTTCTACGATAATGTCACCCCTTCAGGGTTGCGGTCGTATTTGTAATTTTAGTTCTACAATAATGCCGCCCCTTCGGGGTTGTCGCTCTTTTGTTTAATCTTTAATTCTGTAGTTCTCTGTGCTCCTCTGCGGTTCTCAGTGTAACTATTACTCCACCAACATTCCACGGCAGCAAGTCAAAGTCACGATAGCCCCGATAGCCCGATAGCCCCGAAAGCTATCGAGGGAGGGTGGAGTCAATGCCCCCTGTGTTCTGAAAATAAAGCCTTAAAAAATACTATTACATCATATCAGAAACTTACGCGAATCAGAATCACGAAAAGTTGTTCCTGATGGCTATTTTTGGCTGTTTTTGCGGGAAATTATTTTTTTGAGGACTACAAGCACGTGAGTTGGGCTGTTTTTTTCAGGAAAGATGGGCAACTGTGTTTGCATGACTGGTTATTTCAAAAGTACGACATTTCAGATTACCCCCTTTGTGAGCCAATGCCGTGATTTATCGGGGTAGGGTCAGGAGGTCTGAGATTCAGGTGGAAAAAGAATCGTCCCTTAACTGTCCAGATTGGCGTAACCGCCCAACCGATAGGCCTTCTGGACGCCATCGAGTTTTTTGATTTTTGAAATCAGTGAAGCAAGCTGAGCTGTATTTGTGACATAGAGAATAATCTGACCGTTAGTTACACCAGAATCGCTTACAAAATTAATAGACTTGATATTGATATCCATTTCATCAAAAATGATCCGGGAGATTTCAAAAAGTAACCCTTTTTTATCGAGGCTGCTGACACTGATTCCCGAGAGGAATGTCAACCGGGCATTGTCTGACCACCTTGCTTTGATCACACTCTCCCCATATTTGGACATTAGTTCAATGGCCTCCGGACAGGATGACCGGTGAATGATGATACCATTATCGACAATGGCAAAACCCATGACATCATCACCTGGAATCGGATTACAACAGGTGGCTACTGAATACTGGCTGAGATCGGCATTTGCCATTGGGGCAAATTGCATAGGAGCGTTCGGCTGCAAAGGAACATTCTTTCCAAGGGTTCCAATTTCTGTTCTCGGGCGTGAAAACGGATTAATCCAACGAAGCCATGAAAGGCCACCGCCTGGTAATGCCCTTTTTAAATCTGCAACAGTAAGCTTGTTCGTATAAGCATCGTAGAAAAGGTCAACAGCAGAATTATAGCCAAGAGCAGATTGCAGCATTGGTAAGTTTTCATCGTTAATCTGAAATCCTGTCTGGGCGGCTATTGAGAGAAGAAGTTCGCGACCCTCTTCAGCGTGTTTTTTCTTGATTTCCCTGATCGCATCCCTAATTTTTGTTCTTGCCCGGGCAGTCTTGATGTGATTTAACCATTCTTCAGCGGGCTCCTGCTTTTTGGAGGTTAGCACTTCAATCTGATCGCCATTGTTTAGCACATAATACCTCGGTTTTAGCTGATGATTTATATTGGCGCCGATGCATGAATTGCCCACCTCTGAATGGATGGCATAGGCAAAATCGAGCACCGTGCTTTCGGCAGGAAGGATGCGAAGCTCTCCCTGAGGAGTAAAGACGAAGATCTCACGCGTGAAGAGGTAACCCTGAAATTCATCTATAAAATTAAGTGCATCACCATCGGCTTTGCTAAGCATATCCCTAATCCGGTCAAGCCAATTGTCAATATTCCGTTCATCATTATAGGAACCCTTATATTTATAATGTGCGGCATAACCTTTTTCAGCAATCTCATCCATCCGTTCAGTCCTGATCTGCACTTCCACCCATTTCCCTGTCTGGCTCATAACCGTTGTATGTAGCGACTGATAGCCATTAGCTTTAGGAATAGAAATCCAATCGCGCAAGCGATCAGGCTTAGGCCTGTAATGATCGGTAACGAGTGCATAAATCTCCCAACAAGAGGTCCGCTCAATGGCCAGAGGAACATCAACAATAATACGAATAGCGAAGACATCATAAACTTCATCGAAGGGGATGTTCTTCTTTTGCATCTTCAACCAGATGGAATAGACCGATTTATTTCGAATGAGAATTCTATAGGAATACCCCTTTCCTGAAAGGCTTTTTCGTATTGGGTAAAGAAACTTGTTTGCAAATCCACTGCGAACCTGTTCAGATTCTTCAAGCTTACGGCTAATCTCGTTGTACACGTCGGGTTCAGTATATTTCAACGATAGATCTTCCAGTTCACTCTTGATTGTATAAAGCCCAAGCCTGTGCGCCAATGGGGCAAAAAGATAATGCGTCTCAGCGGCGATTTTCATCTGCTTCTCGGGACGCATAAAAGAAAGAGTCCGCATGTTGTGAAGACGGTCGGCGAGTTTTATAAGGATGACCCTTACATCGCTCGACATGGTCTCCAGCAGCTTTCTATAGTTAATTGCCTGAGCCGAAGGCTCCGTATTGTCAAAAATCTTCTTAATTTTGGTCAGTCCATCGATTATCCTTGCAATGCGCTGACCAAATATCCGCTCAATATCCTCTATCTTATAAAGATCGGTATCTTCGATGACATCGTGAAGCAAGGCCGAAACAATCGACGTAGTGCCAAGTCCAATTTCTTCAACACAGATGATTGCTACTTCAAGAGGATGGATTACGTATGGCTCACCACTTTTCCGCCGCATATCTTTATGTGCTTCGGTAGCCATTTCAAATGCTTTTCTTATCACAGCCCTGTCAGCAACTTCTTTTTCAGGCTTTGGTTTCCAGACAGTGAGCAGACGACGATAACGTTTCAGTATTTCAATCCGTTCACGATAGGGATCAATCTGATAAAGGTCTAAAGATTTTGGAGACATGATTCTTAAATAATATTATTCGGTTATGTCAGGCGAAGAGGTATCGGATTACTTCTTCTATTTTGGTTAAGGCAACGACTTTGATGCCTAAATCGGGTAAGGCATCCAGACGAGCATTGTAACGGGAAATAATGATTGTTTCGTAGCCCAACCGTGCAGCCTCAGCCATTCGTTGTTCGATACGGTTTACCTGACGGATTTCACCCGAGAGCCCTATTTCCGCTGCAAAGCAGATTTTGGAATCAACAGGCATATCTTCAGAGGATGAAATAATGGCAACCGCAATAGCCAAATCAGTTGCCGGATCATCGATACGCATTCCGCCTGCTATATTTAAAAAGACATCTTTAGGCCCCAACCTAAAACCTGCTCTCTTTTCAATTACGGCCAACAACATTGAGAGGCGACGTCCATCTATTCCTGTTGCCGATCGTTGGGGAGTACCATATGCCGATGAGCTGACTAATGCCTGAATCTCGATCATCATAGGGCGAAGTCCTTCAATGGTGGCGGCCAACGTGATGCCACTGACCGCTTCATCATGTCGCGTCAGCATGATCTCTGATGGATTTGAAACTTCGCGAAGACCATTTCCCTGCATCTGAAAGATGCCTAGCTCGGAGGCAGGACCAAACCTGTTTTTAGCACCCCGCAGAATGCGGTACCCATAGTTTCGTTCACCTTCAAACTGTAGCACCGTATCGACCATATGCTCCAACACCTTAGGGCCTGCAATAGCACCATCTTTTGTAATATGGCCGATCAGGATGACAGGGACACCCGAAGTCTTTGCATATTGCTGCAATTCACTTGCACATTCCCTGATCTGCGAGATGCTGCCGGCAGAGGATTCAATTGATGATGACTGTAGGGTCTGAATAGAATCAATGATCACAAGCTGGGGTTCTATGCTGTCGATGTTATTCATGATCTGATCGGTTAGTGTCTCTGTAAGAATATAGCACTCGGAAGGATTAGTGCTGATTCGGTCAGCACGCATTTTAATCTGCTCGCCGCTCTCCTCTCCCGATACATAAAGGACCTTACATGAAGGCATTTGCAATGCCATTTGAAGCATGAGAGTCGATTTCCCTATACCGGGCTCACCACCCACCAGGGTGATACTGCCTGCTACCAACCCTCCTCCCAGTACGCGGTTCAATTCCTGATTACCGGTATCAATTCTTTTTGTACCACTGCTTTCAATATCCTTAATCAGCCGTGGTTTTGCACTCCCCGGTGAAGCTGGCCGCCGAGGGCCGGCTTTTTCAGTACGGTGAATGACTTCCTCATCGAATGAATTCCATTCGCCACATGATGGACACCTCCCAAGCCATTTCCCGGATTGGGTGCCACAATTACGGCAATAAAAGATGGTTTTAGGTTTTGCCAATTTATAAGGCTTTTGCTTTATACAAAAATAAGAATTGCCTTTGGTAGTAAAGGTATTTATCTGGTAAAACTGTAAGAAAATGATTTACCTTTTGTCGGACAATCTGTTGACTATTCCAGTTGTGGAAAAGCCCTCCACCAAACCGATAGTTTCAACCTTGCCTCCATGGGCGGTTACAACATCATAGCCTACAATCTCTTCTATCCGGTAATCGGCACCCTTTACAAGAATATCGGGAAGAACTGTAGTTATAAGGTTCAGGGGCGTATCCTCCGGAAAGGGAACGATGGCGTTTACATACTGCAACGAAGCGAGTATCACAGCACGAGCCTCGAGCGTATTGACCGGACGGCCGGGTCCCTTTAGCCGGCGTACAGAGTCATCATCATTGAGCCCAATAACCAGAACATCACCCAAAGAAGCTGCTTTGGATAAATACTCTACATGCCCCCGATGAAGAAGATCGAAACATCCATTCGAAAAGACAATTTTCAAACCTTTAAACCGCCAGTAGGCCAGCATTCGACTAAACCTAAGTTCATCGGCCGAGGTAAAAATTTTCTGCCTGACTAAAGTCCATTTATCCATTATTGATTCGATTGCGGTTAAATAAAGGCAGCAGTGCCAATGAGACTAAACCAACGACAAGTATCATCAGGTTTTGGGCTGACCACATAAGCCACCCCATAGCATACCCGATGGTAGAGGTTACCCCATAAAGGACTAGCGTTTCGGCCACAATAGCCTGATATACACCTATACCCCCCTGGACAACCATGATACCGACTGACCCGAAGACCAGCACTGCCAATCCTGCCAATGGCGATAAATGAGAGGTCTCCGACAGACTAAAAAACACAAGGTAGCTCATGAGGTAATAACACACCCATATAAGAATTGTATAAAAGGCGAACGTAACTGGCCGCCGTAGATGGATCAGAGATTTCATTCCATCCAGAAATCCGACAAGCATATCTCTGATTTTCATTACAATGTTGATATGATAAAACCGCTTGCGGAGAAGATAAAGCATCACAAAGAAGCCCAACATTAAAAGGATAATACCCCAGGTAATATAACTCGGCCCCCCCGAAAGATAAACCTTTCCAAACAGCGGCTCGATGATCCGGGCATATAGATAATCTTTCAGTTCGGCGAATTGCATCAGAATGGTCACAAAAAAGATGACCAAAAAAACCACCATATCGAGTGCTCTTTCAGCAATCACAGTTCCGAAAGATTTATTGAACGGTATCTTTTCGTACCGTGTAAGAACACCACAACGGCTCACCTCTCCCAGCCGGGGCAGTGCAAGGTTGGCCAGATATCCGATAAAAACAGCAAAAAATACATTGATAAAACGTGGGGTGTAACCTAATGGCTCCATCAGCATCTTCCAGCGGGCAGCTCTGACAGCATGGCTGGTAACTCCAATCAGCATCGAAAGGAACAACCACCAATAATTTGCACGCTTAAACGAGATTAATATCTCATTAATTTGGGCCGATGTAAGATTCCTGACAAAAAGCCAAATAAAAAAGAAACCAAGCCCTAAAAAAAAGGAGAGTTTCAGAATTGTTCCCAGTTTATTTTTCAAATTGTCCGAATTTTGTTCTGATGATCAGGAAAAATAATCGCAGGTTTAAAAGTTTTGGCTTCTTCAGGCGTCATCGATGCATAACTGGCGATGATCGCGAGGTCACCCGGGGCTACTTTACGGGCTGCGGCACCATTGATGGCAATGACACCGCTACCTCTTTCACCTTTGATAACATAGGTATCGAAACGCTCACCGTTGTTGATATCGTATATATGTACCCTTTCATTTTCAATCAGGTTGACAGCATCCATCAAATTCTCATCAATGGTGATGCTTCCAATATAATTCAGATTGGCAACGGTAATCGTAGCGCGATGAATCTTCGACTTTAAAAGTTCAATAAACATAGATCATTTTCTTTTAAGCTTCATAAACCAAATTATCAATCAATCTTACCTGATCAAGCCACACAGCGATACAGGCCATAGGTGGATTTGATGAATCGAACGTTTCAACGGGCAACAGAGTTTCTGAATCAACAATTTCAAAGTATTCAGGTTCAAATTCAGGATGTAGTTTAAACCGGTCAATTACCTTTTTGGTAACTTCAGCCGGTGAAGCGGTGCCCAGTTGTTGTTTACCCCATTGTAACGTTTGGTATATAAATGGTGCCAGGTTACGCGCTTCCGGGCTGAGCCTGACATTACGGGAACTCATGGCCAGGCCATCAACTTCACGAATTATCGGGCAGGGGACCAACTCGACAGTAGAGCCTGTCTGAAGCATCATTGATTTTACAATGGCGATCTGTTGATAATCCTTCAATCCGAAATAGGCCCGATGAGGTAATACCATGTTAAATAACCGGTTTACCACCACAGCCACGCCATCGAAATGCCCCGGGCGAAACTTCCCCTCCATGACTTTATCCAAATGGTTGAAAGTATATTTCTCAGTCACTTCATCGGGATACATCTCTCCGACTTTAGGATAAAAGACGGCATCACACCCGGCAGGTTCAAGAATGGTGAGATCTTCAGTAAGCGTCCTGGGATACTTTTTAAGATCTTCGGTATTGTTGAATTGAAGAGGGTTAACAAAAATACTGCAAACCACTATATCATTCTCCTGACGGGCCTTTTTTATCAGGCTGACATGCCCCTGATGGAGCGCGCCCATAGTCGGTACAAATCCAATTGACCGTCCCTGATTTCTGATTTCGGAGATATATGCTCCGAGTTCATTTTTCGCAGTAAACAGCTTCATTTTTTCTTTGTTAGAATATCAAACAAAACTTTCTCCATCGGCTCCGATAATTTCCCCTGCAACCTTCCTGCTTCTTCACCTGAACGATATACTATAATTAAAGGAAGACGTTTTACTTTATAATCATCCAAATCAATATTACCGGCTTTCATTGCCCGGTTAACCCCAATAAGTTCAACATTTGACTGCGAAGACGGATCATAACTACCGACAGAAAACAAAACATTAAACAATTGAGGAACCACTTTTCGGCTTCTTGTATCCCAGGTGCCCATAATGACTTTGAAGGTCACTGCTTTTAAAGCCGGACGAAGACTATCAATCAACGAATCGGCAGGGTGATAATCATTCAGACCGTCCACATAATACTTTCTGAAAATATCATGTTTCAAAACATCAACTGTACCGTATCCGAGAAAGATGGAATCACCCGTAGCATCGTCAGACACAATGGTATTCAGCTTTTCTGTCTTGCTGCATGAAAGCACAAACAGCAAACTAAAAAAAACTGATAGCAAAACTCGGGTTTTCATTGCGGTGAATTATAAATCTCCGGGGCTGAATTAACAGCCGGGAAAAATCAATAAGCACGGTCACAAGGTAGTATGTGATGACCTAATATTTAGTGCATCAGATTAACAGCTTCCACCGATACGATCTCGGGAACGGCTTTCTTTACAGCTTGTTCCACACCGTTTTTAAGGGTCATCGTACTAAAAGGGCATGAGCCGCATGCACCAACAAGATTCACATTAACAACATATTCGTCAGTCAGCTCAACAAATTCAAGATCACCACCATCCTGTTGGAGATAAGGTCGAATCTGGTCGAGCACATTACGGACTTTGTTTTCGATTATGAGTTTTTCCATGATATAATAGTTTATCTTTCAAAATAATCCGAAAAATGAGGGTATGATTTTCAACCCTTTTACCGGCTTGCAAAGGTAGCTTTTTCACTGTTTCCATCGTAAGAACAAACAATGAAAAACAAAACCGGTGCTGAAAATAAATATTCCAGCACCGGTTATTTCAAAATTTAATGGAAATTAAACTAATACCCCAATATGCCCTTCCCTTGTGCAAAGACAATATCACGCGGAATACCAGCACTTCCAATACGATCCAAATCTTTCTGCAGACCTTCGCCAACTGTCCCTTTTTCAGCAATCAACTTAACCGCAGCATCATAATTGCCATCACCCTGCATGGTGAGGATCAATCCCGAAAGATCGCTGACAGCCTGTTTCATTTTCTCATAATTCACAGTATAGTAACCATTGGCAGCATCATAGCTGATAGCCCCATGTTCCATAAAGTAGTAAAATGTAATCATGTTGGCTTTCCCATGGGCAGAGGATGCACCAAATCGAACAGAACGGAAGATTCCGGCCATGAAGGTCACATAATTGTCCATCATATCTTTATCTTTCAACTCACCCATTTCATTCAACTGATTTACAAGGTACAATCCCAGAATATCGGCTTTTCCCTCTTCGATTGAAGAATAAGCTTCTTTCAGGGCTTCCCTGGTGGTTAATTTTCCATCAAGCGTACGGGTAACACCCAGTCCGTGACCAGTTTCATGAAACATCACATTTTCAAAAAAGGCATCAAACTTGATGTGCTTCCGCTGTTCCGGGTTGACCAACAATTCGGCGATCGGAACAAGTATCTTTTCAAACTTGGCACGCATCACATTCTTTAACTGAAGTTTGCGGCTGCCTTTTTCTACATGAATCTTCGGATCATTTGGCAGATTGATGGCTATGGTTTTGCTTCCTGAATTACAGTCGCCGGCATAGAATATTGCTTCATAAACACCCAGATCGGAATCACTGCCAGGCGTCTCCTTTTTATACTTATCAGGCACGGGAAGACTTTTCTGTAGTTGAGGTAACAGAGAGGCATAATGACCAACACGTGCTGTCCATTCTTTATCCTTAACCAGCACGAACGACTCAAAAGCAGCCTTGTATCCATATAGCGCATCTTCATAATTCTCAATAGGGCCTACAACGAAGTCAATTCCATTGTCTTTCATCTCCATCCATGCAAAATCACTTGCATAATAATCATTGCTTAAAAGTGCATCAGCACGAAGCTCAAGGTATTTCTTCAACCTGGGTTCTTCGGCAAGTTCTGCAGCTTTTCTGATCAGATGAGCTGCTTTCCCGAGTTCCTCCTTATAAGCAACACTATAAGGAACGACCTCAAGGCCCCCGTTAGCGTTACGGGTGAGGATTGTATAAAGTCCGGTCTTATCAGCATTGTCAAGTTTTTCAAATTCCTCTTTGGTCATATCAACGGGATAGAACCGGGCACCTGCCGGTTTCTCGCCGATGCCTTCAACAAAAGAAATATTCCCGTTAAGACGCTCCCAGGGTCCATAATTTATCTTCACAAATTCACGTGTAGCAGAATCAGCGATGGAACTTAACAACGCTTCCTTATCGCCATATGATTGTTTCCAAAACAGACCATCCATTATGTCGGCTACATCAATCAACAACGGGATCATCTGTTTTTCTTTTTCCGAGAGCTGCGACATATCGGCCGTTAATTCAAAACGGGCATATTCATCGAGTTTCATCTGTACAGAAGTTTTTTCGGACGTTGAGGCAGGCTTTTGTTTACAAGCCGTCATGGCGGCCAGAGCTAAGAGCACCATCGTGAGTTTAAAATTTAATCGCATTTAATTGAAATTATTGGTGATAAATTAAAGTACAAACCTACATAATTTTTGGGAAACATCCTGAATCCGGCATACCAGATGCGGGATCCCAGTAGTATTTCGAAAAATTGACAACGTGGTTATTCACCACTTCTACCCCTTCACTACGAAGAAGATCGGCCATAAGTTCAGAACCACCGAAATGATGTTTGCCTGTAAGCAATCCGTTCCTGTTGACAACACGGTGAGCAGGCACCATCAATGGTTGTGAATGCGACTGATTCATTGCCCAACCTACCATACGGGCCGACCTGCCACTTCCCAGATACCTGGCAATAGCTCCGTAAGACGTCACTCTGCCAAAAGGTATCTGACTCACGACACAATACACTCTTTCAAAAAAACCTTCGTTACCGACTGCCATTTTCATGGCTTCAATTTCATTTGCAGGTAATTAATCAACAATCCCTGCTGAAGAAACTGCCGCTCATAGAAAGTGCGAACACCTGCCACATCACCCTTAAAACCCGATGAATATAGATCATAGGTATAGTAAACAACTGTATGCTGTTCCTGTTCTATCATCTCTAACGTATAATCAAAAAGTGGTCGGTTGTCGGTCTTAAAATGTATAAGATGTTCAGCCGATAGAATCTGTCGGTAATGAGCTAACATTCTTGGTGAGGTTAGCCTTTTCCTCTCGCGTGAGTTCTGAGGCTGAGGGTCGGGAAAAGGAATCCATATTTCACTGACTTCCCCCGGACCAAAGATCAGGGGTACCATTTGCACCTGCGATCTGACAAAAGCAATGTTCTTCAGACCAGAACTTACCGACTCTTTGGCTCCCCGCCACATACGGGCACCTTTAATATCGATCGCCACAAAATTCCTTTCCGGATATTTGTGCGCCAGAAACACCGAGTATTCGGCCTTTCCACAACCTACTTCGATGGTAATCGGATTATTGTTGCCGAAAAATTCAGACCACCGGCCTTTGTGTACAAAACCTGCTGTAAGTTCGTTGAAATCAGGTTGAAAAAAATTTGTGAAAGTTTTTACTTCCTCGAAATGGACAAGTTTATTCTTTGACACAAGCGATCAAGTCGTTAGATGAGCCGATCAAAATCGGCCTTTCAATAAAAATTCAGTTAATTTGCATAAGCCAGGCGTCGGCATTCACATCCCGGCGAACATTTCCCAATGCTTCGACAGCAGACTGATAGGATGAATACCCACCAATACTCACACGGTGAAGACCACCACGAGTCTGCCCCTGTAGTGAACCTGAATATCCAAGACTTTTCAGATTTTCGACGAAACGAATGGCATTGCTTTCATCGGCAAAACAGCCGGCAATGATGTGAAAAGTATTTGAGCTGCCACGATTAGCAATAGTGGATCCAGGCATTTCTTTCACAACAGTATGTGCTATTCCCGGTTCTACAGTTTTAGATTCTGTTTCAGTAAACACGGGTTCATCGGGTGCTGTAACAATCGGTTTAGCTGCTGACATCACATCAGGTGACTCTGAGGTGGGCTCAGCAATTACTGGCTTGCTGTTAACAGGAGAAGTCATTCCTATGGCTGCCATGTCTATGGAAGACGTATCAGTGCCTGGTAATACCAGAAACCAAATAGCAACAAGAAGAACAGGAACTGCCATCAATACCCATCGTACACCAACGGGTACAGTCGCCTTTGCCCGGGAAGGTCTGCGATCGATCCGCTCAGGCTGAATAACGGCATGATAGGCCCCACGGTCTATGGCGGGAGAGGTAAATGTTGGCAGCCCATAGGCATCACCCAGAAAGTTTACCCCCTTTTCAGGTTCGAAGCGAATCAACTGGTCACCCTTGTCGGTCAACCTGCCTATACCTCTGAAAGAAAAACTGCCTTCCAAACGAAGCTTCATACGAACATCGTCAGCAAAGATTCCAATCTTCACAATGGCTTCCTGATAAGTGATTGCATACTTCTGCGCGCAGGCATTTGCTAGAAGGCCATCATTGGTATCGAGACCCGAATTAAAAACAATTGTACGTGAAGGCGGGGTAAAAAGATGCTGTACCGGATGAATAGACGCGGGAGCATAGTTGAGCAAAAAGCCTCCTATGCCCGGAATTACCACACAATCGTGTGAATAAAGAAGATCTGTTATTAAATCGTTAAGGTTCATTCCGATAAAGTCATCATCCAGATTTCAAGACTACAAAGTTAACACTCCGAAGCCTCCAAATCAAGCATTGTTAATAAGTTTTAACAAATCCTCAGGGGTATCTACCGCCTGACTTTCTGTTTCAGTGAGTTCGACGTGAACAGGGATACCATTGGCAAGCCACCTTAATTGTTCAAGAGATTCAGCTTTTTCAAGAGCGGCCGGTGGCAAGGCTACGATACGTTTCAAGGTATCAAGCCGGTAGGCATAAAGGCCTATATGCTTATAGAATGTCTGTTTTTTAATCCATTCATCCTGTCCACAACCTCTGACATAAGGAATCGGGTGACGACTAAAATATATCGCACGTCCATCTTCTCCGATGGCAACCTTAACGGCATTGGGGTTAAAAAGTTCCGCCTGATCGTTTATTTTCTTTGCCAGCGTAGCGATTTCAACGGAGGGATCAGAAAATGAGCTCAAAACTTTTTCAATCTGCTGAGGATCGATAAAGGGTTCATCACCCTGAACGTTCACTACAACATCTATGTGCAACTCGCCGGCCATTATCATCGCCGCTTCATAACACCTCTCAGTACCACTGCGATGCAGTTCAGATGTCATCACAGCATGCCCCCCCTGCTTCTCAACATGAAGCAAGATCGCCTTGTCATCTGTGGCCACCACAACATGATTTAAAGATGCGGCTTTTAAAACCTGTTGATATACACGCATCACCATTGAAACCCCCTGAATCATCACAAGCGGTTTGCCGGGAAATCGGCTTGAAGCATAACGAGCCGGTATAATTCCGATACAATTCATCTTTGAAAAATTAGCCAGCAAAGTTAGCGATTACGACGAATTATGTTTTCTCAATATCGATATTAAACCTCGGCGCCTTGTAATCCTTCGGGAGATATGCTGCCGGAATACTGGTCATATTACCATCTCTTGCAGCACGGTAATGGGGTGAAAGAATTTCGATTCCATGTCCGAAAAAGACATCCTGTATGTTTTGATGCAACTCCGAATAGATCAGAGCCTGCTTACCCGCCTCCCGCGTATATGCATTCAGCTGATAAACCACATAAAAGTCTTCCAGACTAACCTGTAACACAAAAGGCGCTGGCTCCTTCAAAACCATCGCGGTCTTTTGAGCAGCCTCTATCAAAGCCTGATGCACATCTTTCCAGGGGACATCATAACCAATCGTGACTGTCGTATGAATGATCAATCCCTGTTCGGAGGCTTCACTGCTGTAATTCGTCGTATTGCCAGTTAACACAGAAGAATTAGGGATAGTAATAACTTCATTCTTAATGGTTCTGATCCTCGTGACCAGTAAGGTCTTCTCGATCACATCGCCTGTCACATCAGCTATTTTTATTCTGTCTCCAATCTTGAAAGGGCGCATGTAGGTGATAACAAGTCCGGCCACCATATTCGCTATGGCTGAAGAGGAACCAAGCGAGAACAAAACACCGATAAAAACCGATACACCTTTGAAGATATTGGAATTGGAACCAGGGAGATATGGAAAGATCATTACAAACATGAAGGCATAGAGCAAAAACCTCACGATACTATAGGTCGGCAATGCCCAATCAGGATGAAATCCATTGATTTTAAGCTTGCCATTTTCAATCTCATGAAATAAATACTTGACAAATCTGACCACATACTTCATCACAAAGTAGATCACAACGATACTAAAAAGGTTGGGAAGGAAATCCCAAACGGCGGTAAGCACTCCCCTGAAAGGCGACCAGATGAGATGAAAGAGCGCATTGGCCCAGGTACGGGAAAATGGAAAGATGCTGAAGACGATTGGTAACGAGATGTAGAGAACGAGGACATAAATGACCCAGCGTAACAGCCTGACAAGAAACAATGTGACACTAATCTCCTGTGCTGCTGTCAGAATAGTATAGTCTTTGTATGACAAATCCAGAAATAATCTTTCCCTGAACGAATCGACGAATTTCAGAAACCTGCCATAACCTTTTCCTGTTGCCCACAAGAGCAGCCAGACAATACTTATAACCAGCAATACCAATCCAACACGCAACAGCAACTTTAAAAAACTGTTTTCTTTTCTCGCTTTCTCAATTGAATCTTTGATGGCGCCGGTAAACCGACCTGCCAGCGTATCAATCTGCTTACCATACCAGATGGCATCATTCTCAGATACGCTCATGATAATCAATTCTCCATAAACGATATCCCGTGTGTTTTCCGAACTTACCACGAGTATTGAATCATATTTAAGAAAATCATTATTATATAGTTGCCTGATCTTCCGGCTGATATTCCCAGCCCTTTCGTTTGGTGTGGCAGCCCCGATCTTGGCGTAAATAAAGAACAACGTATCTTTCAAAACACCTGTCACGGGATACCCTCTTGCCGTGATCCGTAATGAATCAATCCTCGCCTTTTTTGCAACTATCCTTTCATTTTCTTTTTGATCAATCGCCTGTAATTGCCTCAGTAAATCATCTTTCTGGAGGTTATCAGTCGTTCTGAGTCTGCTCATCTGATACTCCAACTCAGCCTTCCTTACCGAGTCAGCTATCCGCTGCTTTTCCATTAAGGCGACATTATCCTGATAATCTTTGATGATCGCAGCATTCAGGGAATCGTTCTTCAAATTCAGAACCTCAGTTTGCCCACAGGTTATACTTACCTTCAGAAACAAACACGAAACAACTAACATCCAATATCTTATACTCATCACTTCGTTTTTTCTCAGCCAAATGTACTAAAAAAACACGAAACTTTTTAATTCACCCTCTCAACTCTAAGAATGCGCCAATGTCAGCATGAGGGAGTATTCAGCATATTCTTATTGAAAACTCAATTGTCAAAACATGCAGTTGTAAATCAAGTCTGGTCTTCTTAGGATAGGATTTATCGGAAGGAGTCAAAGTCTACCAATAGCTATCAGCGTTTTTTTCAACAAGTAGTTATTTTAGTTTGTAGAGACAAGGCATGCCTTGACTCTACAATAGTTGTATCGTCCCCGACTCATAAAACCCAATCAATATCAAAGAATATCGAAAAAGCCGGATGTAGTGCATTCCAGCTTTTGTAAGGCTGATAAAATGTGTTATTTTTTAAGATGAACCGTAGATCAAGCGTAGATGAAGCGTAGACGAAGCGTAGCTTAAGCGTACGGTCAGGGATGATCTTCGTTTGGTTCTTGGCTGATATGGGGTGTTAGTTCTTTTCATTCTTTATAATACTATGCCAATATTATACCAAACCCGTATAAAATTCAGGGATGGATGAAAAATAGTTTCTAATCATTTAAATATTACTTTCCGACCAATAAAAGCCCCTGCTTGCATACCTGAGCGGGCAAATTAAGCATGGCTATTATCGCTTTAAAACAATTATCGCCCGCGGAGCTTATTCCACGGGCGATTGGTTGAACGGACTGAGGACACTGCGCGAAGAAAGCCCGAAGCATCCAGATTGCCGGAGCTACAGGATTTTCTCTTTTTTGACATCGCCCTTAATGAGAAAGAATTGAGACGGTGAGAATCAATGGTAACCAGGTATCCCAGGTATCGTTAGGGCTGAAATTGAAACTCTTATCCTTTAAACCCTGTATTGCTAATGCCATCTTTCTGATTGTCTGGTTTGCTGATACAAAAACAAATCCTGACATCTGAAATACACATAAACAACACTAAAGCTTACCAAATAAGTCAACAAATTATTTTGCAAATCAGCTTTTATGAACGACAAGGGTTTATCCGGGTGGAATAAGGCAGTCATCTATTGTATCTAGCAAACGTGATGAAAGAAGCAACAGTGAGGACACGCTGCAAACATTAATAATTGTATTAATGCGGTTTAAAGCATCCACCTATAAAACAAATATAATTACTGCATGGAGTGTTATAAGCTACGCCGGGCATAGAAAATCGCTGATAGCAACCGGGAGTCAAAGTATAATATGCTATACTCACATATCTTAAATCGAGTCTGATGTACTTAGGAAAGTATTTATAAGAAAAAATCAGCATAATTCCCTTCACGGCCAAAAAACATGATAGCCGCTCAAACAAAGAACAATTTAAGATTGCTACCAGTAAAGCAGCAAATGAGCGTATTAATTGCTGTTTCTATAATCAGGATTTTAGCATCTGATCTATCCTAAAGCTACATCTAAAAGCATCATCGTTGCAAAACCAAGCATTGCTCCTACTGTGGATAAATCGGTCTCATTTCCGGTTTGTGATTCAGGTATTAACTCCTCCACTACAACAAAAATCATTGCCCCTGCTGCAAATGAAAGAGCATAGGGCAACAACGGGGTTATTGACAACACCAGGTAAGCACCAAATAATCCGGCAATTGGCTCAACAATACCAGAAAGTTGTCCATAATTAAAGGCTTTCCATCTTGAAAAACCTTCTCTTCGAAGGGGAATGGAAACGGCTGCACCCTCAGGAAAGTTCTGCAATCCAATCCCAACTGCAAGAGCAATAGCTCCTGCCAGCATCCCGGAATCCGGGTTATTGGCTAGTGCACCAAACGCAACGCCAACGGCTAACCCTTCGGGAATATTATGCAAAGTGATTGCAAGAACAAGCAATACACTTCTTTGCCAGGATGTCTTGACCCCTTCTGCTTTATCAGTTGATAACCCCATATGTAAGTGAGGTAAAAGCTTATCAACTAAAAGCAAAAAAGCTCCCCCTGATAAAAATCCAATCACTGCCGGAACCCATGAAAGAGAACCTTTCTGCTCAGACATCTCTATTGCAGGTTGAAGCAGCGACCAAAAACTAGCTGCAATCATAACACCTGCAGCAAATCCCAACATTGAATTCAGTATCTTTTTATTGATAGTCTTAAAAAAGAATACCATCGAAGATCCTAATGCTGTAATTGACCAGGTAAAGAGTGTTGCACCAAAGGCCAACAGCACAGGATTGTAATTTAGCAACCAATCTATATTCATATTTCTTTATCAACTTTTTTCCACGGCAAATATATGTCAATTTTCGCGCCTCGTTCCAGAGGATACCTGAAACCTTATAAACCTAACATGAAAGATTATATCCGGCTGTCACATTAACGGCAGTTACTCGTATTATTTCCCGGCGTCGTGTTGAATATCTGCCTGGATACGCTCCAGTATGCTTTGATAGAATTCGAGTTGTTTTGAAGTAACCTTCTCTGGTGTATGTATCAGCGCGTTTCGGAAGTTTCGTAATTTGACGATCTGACTATCCATACCTATCTCAATAGTGCCATGATCCTTCAGCATCCTGCCTGATTCTCTAACCCCGGTAATCCTGTGGGTCTTCACTCCTTTAATTGCCTTCAGCCTTACCTCAATCGCTGACAACTCCTTCAGAAACTCACCGGGGTCACCTTCCAGCAGTTCCCTGGCGACCTTGTCCCTGACCGGCTCGCATAAGTCAAAGATCGGATCATTGTCAGGATAAAGCGATGCTCGCGGAATCATGCTAAAGCCGCTTTCCCAGAATGACAACTGATTTGGGATCAAGAATTTCGCGATCAATCTATTGTTAAAGTCAAGTTCTGTTTTGACCTCATAGCTTGTTGTAATGTCATCGGTTCCGGCCAGATACCCCTCCTGAAAATATGGTCTGAGCGCAGTAGGAGGACAGATACTTAGCAGTCGGATGTTGACAAGGTCATGTTCTGAATTAACACTAATCCGATTAGTGAGATATGGTAAGCCAAAGACGTACACGTAAGCATAAGGATTTGAATTATCCAACATAGCAAAAGAACAGGCCACCCTTAAAGATTGAGTAAAATCAAGATACGGGGTAGCGCACACCTCATAATGCTGCAGGATACTCCACTGTACCGCTTTACGCCTTTTCAACTCTTTATACCCTTCAACCTTTTCCCGCTCAAAAACCTGCACCAGCGATTTGCCTGCCCCTTCCAATACATTAAATCTATGGACAAGTTCACGACCGGGCAAATAATCGCCACGGTAAATGCTGGGGTAAAAGGCAGAGCTGTTTGCCTTGTTGATATAATCCTGAGTCTGTCCGCGGTAAAAGAGCAAATGATCCTTATTTTTATACGAAAGCCGGGCAGTATGCTCCACCAATTGCCTGAAGGTCTTTACAAGGAATGGTTTTGCCATACCCACCTTTGTCGGGTCAGTACATTGCGCTGACAATTCGTCGGTCAATTCAGGTTGTATGCGTCTCATTTTTGTAACTGTCAAATGCAACCTCTCTCAGGCAAAAATGCCGAAAGATATCCGGCGGGATGCTTCCCTTCACGAAAGCCTGAGCCGACACAAATGTAATCGTTTATCGTATAACTCAGTAATTCGGGTTCAAACATTCAGATAGCCAGTTTCAATGCAAATAAATGTTACCTGCGCTATCCTTACTAAAAGCTTTTGGCTGGAATGTATTTATATACGAGTTGTTACCGGATATCAATCTCTCACCAAGATCTTAAAATCATCAATATAAATCTTTTCTTTTGATTGATTAAGAACATATATTTTTATCAAATCAGCTTGCTTAATACTGTCAGGCACCGAAATACTAATGTTATATCTGGCCCATACATTAATATCTTTGACAATACTTTTAATATCATATCCATTCCAATAATCGTGAAAACCCTGACCACTTGCCTGAATTACTAATTTAGCATCATGATTTAAAGATGGTTGATGAAGCCAAAACTCAACATTTATTGTCTTCTTAAGACTATCAGGAATTACCTTTAACGGGTATTCAAAAGTTATACTATAATCATTGCCGGCACCTGTCATTGAAGACTTTTCGCCGGAATGAGCCATATCGGTTGTCAGGGTTTGCATTTGACCCCAAATTATCCCCTTATCACAATCGTTGAAGAATGAAGTCTGATACCTGCTATCACAATGCACCTCCTTGTAAAAATCACCATACCAATGCTTTAGTGCCAAAGCAACATTTTTTGCAACTGTTCGCCTGCCCAATTCTGCATAATGTTCAGTCGTCCAATTTTGATCAACAAATTGATCATTTCCAACCTGATTAAGATTGTTAACAACAACCACGCCTTTCCTGCTATAATAATTCTCTAATATCTGAACATTTTCGTTCATTAGATCGGTTAAATCATTGCCGACCAACTCCCCGGCCTTCCCGGTATTTTCAGCCAATAAGTTAAACACCAAATTCCAATTTCTTTTACGGGCCAACTCTATAATAGCATTAAAATCACTAATTCTGGGATTTTTTAAGGTGTCTAACTGAAATCCAAAAGATTTAATAAAGTGACACGCCAGATCGGTTTGAGGTAAATCGTAATTACCATTACTATCTTTTATGCCATTGTTCGACATCCATCTATCCCATTCAATAACATTCCTGAATTGAAAATTACCAGGCATGTGAAATTCATCTTCAGCCCATTTAGCCCGATACTCTTTCACGCGTTCGCTATCTGACTTTATATCAAAAACTTTAAATGACAGCAGGAACCGATTAAACAACGGGGGATAAGGTTTGATGAGCACAAGGCTCTTTTGCAATGAAGTTTCAAGGTTTGAATAAATCCATTGAGCATCAAAAGAGCGCAAATTTAGAGTAACAACAATAGTTTTAACCTTACTTTCAACAGGAATATTTTCCAGTAACACTTTATAAATGCCGGCATGACTCGCCGGCTTTGTAATATCGTATGTTTTAAGCCCGGGAAAATAATCACCAATAAAAGCTGAAATTGGCCTTTTATCGATATCATCGCCCCGGAAAGTGATGTTCGAAGACTCTCCTATATATACAATATCGGCATCATTCGGTACCGCTCTTACCAAATTGATTAATTCAGCGTTTTTTTGAAGATCACTTTCATAAAACCATGTTTTATAAACAAAATTTAAAACAATCAACAATACAAGCAGCAATACTATTTTAAGGGATAATTTTTTTAGCATAGCTCAGTAATTAAAATTGGAAATAAATAAACGGGAAATTCTCTATTCCGGCATATACTATTATGCTAAATATCAAGAACCCATATACGGTCCATCTTCCTATAGCAGGAACATTACCTAACCATACATCAAACCTTTTATTATATAACAAAAAATCGCTCGCGATAAAGGTTAAAAAGAAAACCCATAAATAGCCGGGAATGATCAGCTTTGCGCCAGCAAATCCAATGTTATTATACAACAACTTAAAAATGTTAATCGCTTCCGCAAAACTCTGACTTCTGAAAAACACCCAAATAAACGTGACAATTATGAATGTTTTTACCGCCAGTGAGATATGACCAAATGAATAGGGTGTATACTCTCTCTCTATTTTCAACAGCTTATTTAAAGCGCTTTCGATTAAGTAAATCACCCCAAACAAAGCGCCCCAGATAAGAAATGTCCAATTTGCTCCATGCCATACTCCACTAACAACAAATACAACAAGGATATTAAATACCCATCTTGTCTTTGCTACACGATTTCCACCCAAAGGAAAATACAAATAATCTCTAAACCAGGTAGAAAGCGAAATATGCCACCTCTGCCAGAATTCCGATATATTTTTCGCTAAATAAGGAGTATTAAAATTATCCATCAACCTGATTCCCATAATTCGGGCACTTCCTATGGCAATTAATGAATACCCGGAAAAATCGCTGTAAATTTGAAATGAATAAAACAGTAAGCCTTTTAAAATTTCCAAGGAGGAGAATTTCTCCGGTGCTGCATATATTTCGTCAACTATTCCTGACAAATTATCTGCAATTACCATCTTTATGAAAAACCCAAAAATAATCAACCTTAAACCATTAACTAAATTATCGTAAGAAAACAAATGCTTTTCTTTGAGTTGAGGGGTCAACCTTGAAAAACGCTCAATAGGCCCGGCAACCAACTGAGGAAAAAATGAAACATACAATGCAAAGTAACCCAAATGCTTTTCAGCTTTTTGCCGTCCAAAATAAACATCAATTGAATAACTCAGTGTTTGAAAAGTATAAAACGAAATTCCGACTGGTAAAAGAAAATTCATTAACGGAATATCTTGTTGTATTCCAATCTTGTCGAATAGAAGGTTCAGATTCTCTGAAGCAAAATTGTAATATTTGAAAAAAAATAACAATCCCAAATTAGAAATCAAACTCACGAGCAATATCGGTAGCTTAAATCTCTTCTCATGAAATTTTTCCATAAAAATTCCGCAAAAATAATCGATGAGCGTAGAAAATACAATCAGGAAAATGTATTCTACTTTCCAACACATATAAAAATAATAACTTGCTGCAAGTAATAATATCCACCGAAATCTGTGTGGTATCAGAAAAAATAGAGAAATTACTATAGGCAAAAAAATGATAAATTCAATTGAATTAAAAAGCATATTACTAATATGTTAATAAGTACGACACTTCTTTTTTACAAGAACTGATATCTCGTCAATATGTACAGGTGCGGTTTTCTGGTCATTTCATATCTATCAACAACTACATGGAGGCAGACTCATGGTATTGAGCACAACCACTGTACCATCAGCTACCAATATTGACTATAGAACTAAGCAACAGGCAGTCATACCTGTTTAACGAAAGTCAACCATGGTAGTCATTGACGGCGCAAAAGTAATTGTTTATCCCTTAATATTTGTTTGAAATCATTTTTTTATACGCTAAATTTTCCTGTCGTTAAAGTTTTACTCAGTGAAGTCATGACTCAGATTACCATAACCATTTAAGCTCCAACAATTTAACATAATTGACTTATATAATTGTCCTGCAAATAATTATATAAACATGCATATAACATTGTTATGCATTCATTTACCTTTGACATAGACCTTACAATGGCTCAACCGAATAAAGAATACTTCTATGATATAGACGAGAAAGGATGCCCTTTTTCTACCTAAAAGACATGTAGTTATCAGTCAAACTTTTTGATTTGCCTCTGAGTTATATACCCGCATGAGAGCAAAGCTTAAATCATGTTGTAGTTTTATAAATTATAACCGCAAACCTGAGCCGCCAGCCATATCTATCCTGATTATTCAATCACCTGCTTCTCCGGGCGACTAAGCACATAGCAGGTATGGGTGTAGAAGTACATCCCAGACGATACCTGCCTGATATTCCGTACTTTTTGTAGCCTGGCACCTGCTGTCTGAGCGAAATAAGCATCCTGGTAATAACACGTTATTCGCTGAAATGCACCAGATCATAACCCGGAGGTGAATAGTCAGAAGGCATACTGTCAAGCAAGGTGAGGGCAACGGGAAAGTTTGCTTCGGCAAAGTAGGTGCTCACCTCCTGCTTTCACGATTCAAGCCCGCCAGGATTGGTAAACCAGATATAACTACCTTCTAAATCTCGTTAAAAACCACCGGTAAGTACTTAGCTAAACCATGGATGTAGTTCAATCGGGAATAATCGCTGGGTCGTGACGACCACTCAGAATCCTATTTATTGTAGCCAGTTCTTTTTCAATTTCTTCTACTGTTGGCAAATATGGCTTTAAATCAGTCGGAATAGATTTTACTATTTCATATTCAGCAACTCCAATCGGTTGAGTTATTCCTCTTAATGAGTATTCTGCTATTACTGAAGATTTACTCTTGCACAGTAACTATCCGATTGTCGGATTTTCCTGTTCTGTCTTAATCAAATCATCAGCAGCAGAAAGATATAAATTCATTTTTCCAGCATATTCAGCCCGAAACTTAACCGATTTCAATTCAACAACAACATAACATTTCAGTTATATGTGATAAAAAAGCAAGTCAATATAGAAATCTTCACCATCGATTTTTAACGGCACTTGTCTTCCAACAAATGAAAAACCGCCCCCAGGTTCAAGCAAAAAGGCTGTAAAATGTTTAACCAACTGTTCTTCTATATCTTTTTCAAGAGCTTTCTCGGTCAATGTCAGGAAATCGAATTTGTACGGGTCTTTCAATGTCTCATCTGCTAATTCCGATTGAGCTTCTGGTAATGTATCTTTGAAATTGGTTATAGCTTTTCCTGAACGGTTATAAAAACCCAAGTCTACTTGATGAACTAAAACAGTCCGAGACCAATTATTCTCAACGGTTTTATTTATGTAAAAAAGCAGCTTCGTCAACACTGTTTGACTGAGTGATAATAAGCATGTTATGTCCCTATGGAATTTGTCCAACAAGTTGCAGGACTTTTTCTAATTCTAGTCCTGAATTTGCGTAAAACTCATACCATTTTTTCATGGAGAACAAATTTGAAGGTTGTGTTTTAAAATGATGTAGAAATTTATTATTTTTGTAATAAAATGGTTAAAAGATGAAAATAGAGACACTACTTTCAAGACTTAGTTATCAAGAGAAAGAAGATTTATACCAAAGGCTTGAAT
>Ga0209319_1001168_pt1 | contig 23447 bp, 16 predicted proteins | sample RifGroE2_FD_184000 | JGI IMG/M metagenome (GOLD analysis project Ga0209319, IMG submission 184000) | Groundwater microbial communities from Rifle, Colorado - Groundwater E2 (SPAdes) (version 2) | ecosystem: Environmental > Aquatic > Deep subsurface > Groundwater | place: Rifle, Colorado, United...
CTTTACGGTGTATTTTTATTACATCACAGACATGATCTAGTATTTCACCTTTATGGTGTTTATCTGCCTTAAGATATTCTTCCAAATACCTTTGAAATATACAGTTTTTTGTCGCCATATTCATATGACGACACGGTAACCCATTTATTATCTACCCGAGAGGGTTTGGGTAACATTATTTATTGTCTGCAACGAATAATTTGACGAAAATCAGTAGCTTTGTTATACTTGCGGCGCTTTATGGCAAGGTAATAAATAGCCCATATCACGAAGATAAAGGGGCTAACATTGCCGAAATTCATCCATAAATTCGAGCAGGTGATCCCCAAACACCTTCCTTCAAACTCAGCTATCTGTGTGGTGCTGTGTTTGCAGATGAACAATTCAAACCAATAACGACGCTTCATTAATTTAATGAAGCCGATTTTGTTTCTCAAAACCTATGGAAAAAAATGCAACAAATGTGCGCGAGCGCAAGTACTTTACTCCTGTCCGTGACGCCATGGATCTACCTGATCTTATTGAGGTGCAAAAATCCTCATATGATTGGTTCTTAAAAGAAGGGATTGCTGAGCTTTTAAGTGAGGTTTCTCCAATCGGAGACTTCATTGGCCGTGATCTTGAGCTTTCCTTTGGTGAATACTTTGTAGACGAACCGAAATTTGATGAGCAAACATCAAAAAATAAGAACATCACGTTTGAAGCGCCATTACGCGTGAAGGCGATTTTGAAAAATCTCCGCACAAAAGATGTTAAAGAACAGGAGATTTTCTTAGGTGATTTGCCAGTCATGACCGATAGGGGAACATTCATAATCAACGGTGCTGAGCGAGTTGTTGTTTCACAGCTTGTTCGTTCAGCTGGAGCATTCTTCACTGCCGAGGTTGTGCGTGGTCGTAGATATTATGGAGCAAAGATTATCCCAAACCGCGGTGCTTGGCTTGAGTTTGAAACAGATGCTAAAAATGTTATTTGGGTGAAAATTGATAGAAAGAGAAAAGTAGCCGTGACTGCTCTTTTGCGATCATTTGGATATTTTACTGATGAGGAAATTCTCGGACTATTTAAAGATATTGATACTCACCCTTTAAATAAGTACATAGAATCAACTATTGCTAAAGATGCTTCCACTAATGAAGAAGAAGGTCTAAAAGAAGTATATAAAAGAATCAGACCTGGAGATTTGGCAACCGCAGATAATGCGCGCCAGTTGATCCATTCCATGTTTTTCAAGTTTGATAGATATGATTTGGGTCCAGTCGGTCGATTTAAGTTTAACACCAGGTTTAATAAGGATAATCCCGAGGATGGAGCTCAGGATGAGGCCAATCGAATTCTGAAAAAGGAGGATTTGGTAGATATCATTAGTGAAATTATTACATTAAATATTACCCAGGGTGAGCCAGATGATGTTGATCACTTGGGAAATCGACGAGTTCGAGCTGTTGGTGAGCTATTACAAGGCCGTTTCCGTATTGGTATGGCGCGAATGGAGCGTATTGTTCGCGACCGCATGAGTACCCAAGATATTGAAGCTATAACTCCGGGTCGTTTAATTAACGCTCGACCAGTCATTGGATCAATTCGAGAATTTTTCATGAGTTCACAGCTTTCTCAGTTCATGGATCAAACAAATCCTTTGGCCGAGCTTGAGCACAAGCGCCGTTTGTCAGCTTTAGGACAAGGTGGACTTTCTCGTGAACGCGCTGGGTTTGAAGTTCGCGATGTTCACACTACTCACTATGGCCGTATTTGTCCGGTGCAAACTCCAGAAGGACCAAACATTGGATTGGTTGGACAACTTGCCAGTTATGCCCGAATCAATAAATATGGATTTATTGAAACTCCTTATAGAAAGGTAGTTAATGAAGATGGCAGAATGAAAGTTACTGACCAAATCGAATATTTAAATGCTTTCCGCGAAGAAAAATCAGTTACTTGTCCGTCAACAATTAAGATGACCGAAGATGGTTATATAGTGGATGCAACTTTGGAAGCTAGAAAACATGGTGAAGCCCGCTTAGTTAATGCCACAGAAGTAAATTATGTTGATGTGTCATCTGCTCAGATTGTTTCGATTGGTACATCACTTATTCCATTCTTGGAACATGATGACGCGACTCGAGCTTTGATGGGATCAAACATGCAACGCCAGGCAGTGCCACCAATTAAACCTGAAGCTCCTCGTATTGGAACAGGGCGAGAGCGCAGAGCAGCAGTTGACTCTGGACATGTATTGGTAGCGCAAGAAAATGGCGAAGTAACATATTCAGACGGAGCTAAAATCGCCGTTAATTATAAGAAAGCCGGGGAAGTCACCTATTTCCTAAATAAATTCCAACGATCAAACCACTCAACTTCAATAAACCAAAGACCAGTAGTAAATGCTGGCGACATTGTTGAAGCAGGCGATATTTTGGCAGATGGTCCTTCAGTAGACCAAGGTGAGTTGGCGCTGGGACAAAACATGCTAGTAGCTTTTATGAGTTGGGATGGCTACAACTATGAAGATGCGATTATTCTTTCCGAGCGAGTAGTACAGGCTGACAGATACACAACAATCCATCTTGAATATCACACACTTGATGTTCGTGATACAAAACTTGGACCAGAGGTAGTAACATCAGATATTCCAAATGTTTCTGAGGAAAAATTAAAGAACCTTGATGCTGAAGGTATTATCCGAATTGGTGCAGAAGTAAAATCAGGAGACATTCTTGTGGGAAAAATTACACCAAAAGGTGAAACAGAGCTTTCGGCTGAAGAAAAACTCTTGCGAGCTATCTTTGGAGAAAAAGCGCGCGATGTTCGTGATTCTTCAATGTACCTACAACACGGCAATAAAGGAAAGGTAGTTGATATCCGAGTGTTTACCCGAGAAGAAGGTGATAATTTGCCTGCCGGAGTTGTAAAATCCATTCAAGTGACTATTGCTGATCTGCGAAAAATGCAGGTTGGAGACAAAATGGCCGGACGACACGGAAACAAAGGTGTTGTCTCAAAAGTAGTTCCGGTTGAAGACATGCCATTTACACCAGCAGGTCGATCAATTGATGTTATTTTAACTCCGCTTGGTGTTGTTTCTCGTATGAACCTTGGTCAGATTTTGGAAGTCCATCTTGGTTTGGCAGCTGACGCCATTGGATATCATGTGGCCTCACCGATTTTTGCTGGAATTTCAGAAGCAACAATTCGCGAGGAGCTTGCCAAAGCAGGTTTTGATGAAAGCGGACAAATGCTTTTGCATGACGGTCGATCAGGTGATCAATTTGATAATAAGATTACAGTTGGAGTCATGTACATGCTTAAATTAAACCACATGGTTGAGGACAAGATGCACCAGCGATCAATTGGTCCATATTCCTTGATCACAAACCAGCCGCTGGGTGGTAAAGCTCAGTTTGGTGGACAAAGATTTGGAGAAATGGAAGTTTGGGCACTGGAAGCCTATGGAGCTGCTCATACTTTGCAAGAGATTTTGACAATCAAATCAGACGATGTGCAAGGACGCTCAAAAGCTTATGAAGCAATTATTAAGGGCGAACCAATTCACAAGGTTAATGTTCCAGAATCTTTCAATGTTCTTATCCGTGAGCTAAAAGGATTGTGTTTGGATGTTGAGCTACTAAAAGACGGAGAAACTGTTGATGTTGATACAAAATCACAAACAAATCGTTAAGCGTTATATATGGCATTACATCAAATAAATGCATTAAAAGTTACAGACTTTGACTCAATTCGTCTGCGACTTGCATCTCCAGAGTCTATCCGCGCCTGGTCTTATGGTGAGGTTTCAAAACCTGAAACCATAAACTACCGTACTCAAAAACCAGAAAAGCATGGTTTGTTTGCTGAGGAAATCTTTGGACCTTCAAAAGACTGGGAATGTTATTGTGGAAAATACAAGAAGATCCGATACAAAGGAATTATCTGTGATAAATGTGGAGTTGAGGTAACTCAAGCAGTTGTTCGACGAGAGCGTATGGGTCATGTTGATCTTTGCTCACCGGTCACTCATATTTGGTTTTTGCGAGGTGTGCCTTCCAAGATTGGAACAATCTTGGACATGAGCGTGCAAGCATTGGAAAGAGTTATTTACTTCTCAAGCTTTGTCATCACTGACATCAATCAGGTAGCGCTTGAACAAACTATTGAGCAGGTTCGAGCTGAGTACAAGTCAAAGAAGAAAATGATTGACGGAGAGCGTAACCGAGATATCGGTCGAGTGGTAGAAAAGTTTCAGGACGATGTTAAGGCAATCGAAGCTGAAAAAGCTCGCATTAATGACATTTCTGATAAAAAATTAGCAGAACTTGAGGAAGACTTTTTGCAGGTTGATCAGGATTTGAAAGAGATGAAGGTGATGAAAGTTATTCCAGAGGTAGTTTATCAAGATTGGTCCATTAGATTTGGCCATATTTTCGACGCCGGCATTGGGGCTGAGGCAGTTCTAAAACTTTTGGAAAGAATGGATGTTGATGCCACTATTAATATACTTGATGATGAGCTTGAGGCAACCAAATCTCGTACAAAGCATGATCGGATTATTCGACGATTAAAGCTACTTAAGAGTTTAAAGAAGAATAATCTAAAACCTGATTGGATGGTGCTTCGAGCATTGCCAATTATTCCAGCTGACTTGCGTCCAATGGTGGCGCTTGACGGAGGTCGTTTTGCCACCAGCGACTTAAACGATCTTTATCGTCGGGTAATTAACAGAAATAATCGTCTAAAGCGTTTGCACGCTCTAAGTGCTCCTGAAGTTATTACTCGCAATGAAAAGCGAATGTTGCAAGAAGCAGTTGATTCCTTGATTGATAACTCGGCTCGAAGTTCAAAAACAGTTATTGCCGCCACTGGACGAAAGCGTCAGTTAAAGTCTTTGGCTGACATTTTAAAGGGAAAGCAAGGTCGTTTCCGCCAGAACTTGTTGGGAAAGCGTATTGATTATTCTGGACGATCAGTAATTGTGGTTGGACCGCACTTGCGTATTGATCAATGTGGAATTCCAAAGAAAATGGCATTGGAATTGTTCCGTCCGTTTGTTATTTCAAAGCTGATTGGACGAGAATATGTTCACAACATCCGCAGTGCCAACCGATTTATTGAATCAGATAGACCAGAGGTCTGGGATATTTTAGAAGAAGTTGTTTCCCATGCCTTTGTGATGCTAAACCGTGCTCCAACCTTGCACAGACTTGGTATTCAAGCTTTCCGACCAGTCTTAATTGAAGGAAAAGCTATCCAAGTTCATCCAATGGTTTGTGACGCTTTTAACGCTGACTTTGACGGAGACCAAATGGCTGTCCATGTTCCTTTAACCAAAGAAGCAAATAGAGAAGCAGAAGAATTAATGCTCGCAACTCATAACTTGCTCAAACCATCACACGGTGGTCCAGTTGCTACTCCTGGAAAAGACATTGCCTGGGGAGCATATTATTTGACCATGGTTGAAGATGAGCCAGACGAAACAAATTTGAAGAGTTTTCCTGATGCTACCCAAGCAAAATATGCTTACTATGATCGAAAGATCAAATTGCATCAATGGATTCGGGTTCGTCTTAATGGTCAGCTATTAATCACCACAGTTGGACGAATTATTCTTAATGAAAGATTGCCAGAGTTTGCAGAGTACCAAAATACCACTGTTGGTAAAAAGATTTTGGCTGATGTTGTTCGAGAAACTTTGGAGCGTCATGGATCAGAATTTACAGCCATACTTTTGGATGATTTGAAGGAAATGGGATTTTATTACGCACAAAAGTCAGGATATTCTTGGGGAATGAGTGAGTTGCCAGAGATTAAAGAAAAACATGCAATTATTGCTGATGGCAATGCGCGAGTTATAGAGATTGAGCAGTTTTATGCTCAGGGTCTTCTTACCCAAAGCGAACGAAAAACTCAGATTGTTAAGGTTTGGGCCGAGGTAAAAGATAAGATTGCTGATTTAGCAAAGAAAGCTTTGCCAGCTGGAAGCTCAGCCTACACAATGATTGATTCTGGTGCTCGTGGATCATGGGGCCAGATGACACAGATGATTGGTATGATTGGACTTAAAGCTTCTGCCTCTGGTGAGACTATTGAGTTGCCAGTAAAATCTTCCTTCAAGGAAGGTGTTGATGTGCTTGAGTTCTTTATCTCCAGTCACGGTCAACGAAAAGGACTTACTGACACTGCTTTGAAAACTGCTAACGCTGGATATCTTACTCGTCGTTTGGTTGATGTTGCTCAAGATGTGGTTGTCCGAACTGAAGATTGTGGAGATGAAGAAGGAATGGTGATTACTGCCAAGCAAGCTCAGGAATTAGGGGAAACAATTTATACTAGAATTTTAGGAAGAACTGCTCTTAAGCCAATCATTATGCCTGGCGGACGCAAGGTTGTTGTGGAAGCTGGCCAGTTGATTACTGAGGATCATATTCGTGAATTACAAAGTGCCAAAAAGGAGCTTGAAGAAGCACACATTCGATATATTTTGACCTGTAAGGAATATGGTGGAGTTTGTAAAAAGTGTTATGGTTATGACTTGGCTCATAACAAGCCAGTGAAAATGGGAACATCAGTTGGAATTATCGCCGCTCAATCAATCGGAGAGCCTGGAACACAGCTAACCATGCGTACCTTCCATACTGGAGGCGTAGCTGGAAAAGATATTACTTCAGGACTTCCTCGGGTTGAAGAACTTTTTGAAGCACGAATGCCAAAACAAAAAGCCATTATGACTGAGGTCTCTGGAAAAGTGCAGATTGAACGAGCTGAGCGAACTATTGAACAGGTCGGAACTGGTAAAAAGATTGTTGATGCTCGACCTGGCCAAACAATTATTCGAATTCGTTACGCAGCTTTAGAAGAAAAACGATTTGCAGTTGGACGCGGTGGAAAATTAATGGTTAAAGATGGTGATGCAGTTAAAGCTGGTGATGTGCTTGGTCAGACAGTAACTGGAGAAAAGATTCTTAGCGATGTTGATGGTACAGTGGTAGCGAAAAAGACAACATTAAGTGTTACCCACGATGCACCAAAGGTTCGTGAGTATGTTATCCCTCAGGGATACACCCTTTATGTAAAAGATAATGATGAGGTTTTGGCCGGAGACGCTCTTACAGAAGGACATTTGGACTTGCAGGCTTTGTTTAAGTACAAAGGTCGTGAGGCTGTTGAAGAATATATCTTAAATCAAATTACAGAAGTGTACGCATCTCAAGGACAGAAGCTTAACAGTAAGCACATTGAGATCATCAGCCGACAAATGTTTAGTCGTATTCGCATTATTGATGCCAATGATTCTGATTTCCTACCAGGTGAAGTTCTTGAGCGAGTAACGCTCATGCGTGAAAATGCCCGCCTAAAAGCAAACAAACAAAAACCAGCTGTATATGAGGATTTGTTCTTGGGAATTACTAAAATTTCACTTTCAACTGAGTCATGGCTTTCAGCCGCTTCCTTCCAAGAAACAGCTCGAGTCTTAATCGGTGCAGCTGTAACTGGAAAAGTTGATACACTTGCTGGATTAAAGGAGAATGTGATTATTGGACGATTAATTCCAGCTGGAACTGGATATAATAAGGACTATATTGATATGCCAGAAGTAGTTGAGGAGATTGTCGAAGAAGAAGCAGATGAGGAAATAAAGTCATTCCTTGAGGAGGAAACAGAAGCTGGCAAAGTACAAGTAGAGATTGATTCGCCGGAAAAAGAATTAGATGAAGATTCTGGCGGAGAAATAATTGAGCCAGATGTGCAAGGAGGGGATGGAGACGACCAAGAAATAGTCGAATAAACAAAACGGCGCCTCTTAGGGGGCGTCGTTTACTTTCTTCATACTTGTTAGTTTAAACTTTCAACTTTTAACTCTAATTTTCAATCTATGTCAGGACACAGCAAATGGGCCACGACCAAACACAGAAAAGGCGCAGTGGATGCCAAAAAGGGTAAAGCTTTTTCCAAGCTAGCAAAATTAATCTCAGTGGCAGCGCGGGAAGGCGCTGATTCGGAGATGAATTTTACTTTGCGCCTTGCAATAGATAAAGCCAAGGCAGTTAACATGCCAAAAGAAAATATTGAGCGTGCAGTGGCTCGTGGAGCCGGGACTGGAGGAGAGGGCAATGAACTTGAAACTGTTATTTATGAAGGTATGGCCCCGGGTGGTGCATCAATTCTTGTGATTGCCGTGACTGATAATACTAATCGGGCTAGAACAAACATTAAAACCATTTTTAACAAGCATGGCGGAAACATCGAAGCAAAAGTGATGTGGCAATTTGAGCAAAAAGGAGTGATTCGAGTTGAGGATTTGTTAGCACTTCAAACTCAAGAAGAAAAGGAAGGTTTGGAATTGACATTGATCGATGCCGGAGCAGAAGATATCAGTTATGACCAAGATTTATTAACCGTGACCTGTGCTGTTCAAGATTTTAAAAAAGTATCTGATGCTGTTTCTGCCTCAGGTCTAACAATCGCTGACGCTGGACTTGAGTATATTGCCACTGATCCAATGGAATTTTCTGGTGAAGATTTGGAGAAACTTGAGAGGTTTACTGATATACTAGAAGAAGACGAAGATGTTGATTCAATCTTCACAAATGTTGCTTAATCAACTAACCCTTGGCCTATGGCACTGACACCAAAGGAACAGGCGATACTGGATTCTATTCATGTTCCGTCTGAGAATGACCCAAAAAAGCCAGAGTTTCCACCGGAAAATCCTCGTTATCCAGCAACGCCAACTTTTGAAATCCAAGTCCCAGGCGTGAGTAATGTTTGGGTCAAGGATGAGAGCGTAAATCCAACCGGAACACACAAAGACCGCATGGCTTGGGAAATGGTTGTGACCTATAAAAATCTTTTACTGGCAAAGAAAGATGGTATCACAGATCATCTGCCACAGATGTCGATTATCTCTTCTGGTTCAGCAGCGGTTGCTGTGCAGAAGATGTTAAGAAGATATGACCTGCCAAATTTAAAAGTTTTGGTACATTTTGGGCTGTTGAATAATATTAAGGAATATCTCAAGCAAATCGGTTGTGAGATTTATGAAACTGATTTGAGTAAAAGAGTACTTCTTACAGAAAATATCCTGCATCTAACCGATAATACAGGTGGGATTGATATTACATCTGATGAAGCCCTTGGACCATTTGATGTTTTTTATGACTGGATGAGTTATGATATTTTAAATAAGAATGCTGATTGGGTATTTGTACCCTATGGCACAGGACATTTGTACGAGAATATCATCAACATAGCTCAGCGCGAGGCAGCCTCATTTGTTTTCCATGATCGTCGATTTCAGGGTGATGCAAAAAAAATAGGCCAATGTCATTTTATTGGAGCAACCACAAATAATCCGACTAGCATTGCTGATAAGCTTTATTCGCCGCATCTTCCATTTGTTCATCTTGATCCACACTGGATCAATCTAGCTAAGCGAAAGGGTCATATTGGGGCAAAATCTCGTGTTGGCATTGTGCGAGAGGAGTTTTTGCAAGAGGCAATGACAATTGCGAATATGAACGATCTTGTTTGTGAACCTTCTGGAATTGCCGGACTGGCTATGCTTTTGCAAATGCGTGATGAGGTTCCTCAGGAAGAGAAAAAACTCATTATCAATACTGGCAAAGTGAAATATGAATAAGCGTGTGCTTGGGATAGATCCTGGGTTTGGCCGCTGTGGATTTGGCATGATTGCGTTTGATGGGCGTGATTGGCAATGTGAGCGTCACGGAGTAATTACAACAGAAGCTGGTTTGGACTTTGAAGTTCGATTATTAGAGATCGGACGCGATATCGATGCTCTTATTGAACAACTAAAACCTCAAGCAGTTGTGCTTGAGGAATTGTTTTTTGCTAAAAGCACGACCACAGCCTTGCAGGTTGCTGAGGTGAGGGGTGTGATTCAATACCTGGCTGCAGTCAAAGGTCTGGAGGTGATCGGAGTTAAGCCCAATGAGATTAAGTTGGCGGTGACAGGTTATGGTCGAGCTGACAAACCTCAAATGCAGGAAATGATCAAGGCAATATTCCACCTGTCCGAAGTCCCCAAGCCAGACGACGCCGCCGACGCCCTAGCCATAGCCTGGACCGGCGCACAGAAATTAAGGTTTTAGTGATTCTCGAGTATTGTTATACTTTGATAAAAAATAATTTAAGCAATTATTATGAAAAAAACATTGTTTTTGATGAGTTTATTTGCCCTAGTGCTTGTTGGTGCTGGTTGTGATCGTTCGTTTGATTGGGACTTTGGAGATTCTGATTATCAGTATGATGATTATGCTTGGGGAGATTATGACTCAATTCCTTCTGCAAAGCTAACAGTGCCAGTGAGCGTTACTGTTGGAGAGAGCTTTGACATTATGGCTCATGTTACTCATAACTCAGACGAGACACAGCTTTTGCATAGTATTGATATTGGAGGATCGTATTTGGAAGGCATTGCTGTTACATCCTCAATTCCTGATTTTTCCCAGTCATATTACCTTGATGACGGCACGTATACGCATACTTTTTTGACTGATGTTCCTGCGGGCGATGGAGTAGATATTGTATTTCATGCGGTCGCGCTGGAAAGTGGAAATTGGAAAGGAGCATTTGATGTCTGTTTTGACGACGGAATCAACTGTTCGTTTTACACGGTTTCGACATTTGTGGAATAGAATCTAGAATGTATAAAAACAAAATCCCCCAGGACTTGATCTTGGGGGATTTGCTATTGATTGATTGATTGATTGATTGATTGATTGATTGAAAGTTCAATGTTGCGATCAAAATTATCAGCTTGCGGTTCAATACGACTTGCTTTGTTAAGGACTAAGACTTAGTCAGAATGACTTAGACATTTTGTCTAAGTCTTGAAGGGAATTGATTAATGTTTACAGGGTTTCTGAAAAAGCGTATCGAACCATTGATTTTGAAAAACAAAATCCCCCAGGACTTGGTCTTGGGGGATTTGAGTTATATTTTATTTTTCGTAAACTTCATGATCGCCGATTGCAAGCAAACAAGCTTCTTTTGGTTTTGTTTTTAAATAGCAGAACACAATTCGTGTGGCATAGTCGACTGAAAAACTATAACGGCCAGACAATCTTCCTTTTAGTTTATGTACCTTTAGCTTTTCATGATTTTCCGAGTTGCCTAGTAGCTCAGTTTTTTCAAATACTTCATCTTGTAGCTTCTTGGGCAAGGATTTTAATTGCCTGACAAAAGCGGGCGTGAATGAAACTTGCATACTAGAGTTAGGCCATCATTTTCATAATTTCAGGCAAATCACCACGAAGTATTTTACCATCCTTAATTTCCTGTTCTGCTCGTAATACAGATGCAACAGCCTGCTCTTCCGCATAGCTAATAAGGGCTTGGCGGACAACCTCTGCCTTATTTGGTGCAATTCCGCGTTTAACCATGGTTTCCACAAAGGTTTCGAGATGAGCTGGGAGTGGTATTGATAGTGTAGACATATATGATAGTTAAGTATGATATTATCATACTATTTTTAAGGAATAAGTCAAGATTTATGGTTTTTTTAAAATAAAATCCCCCAAGACTTGGTCTTGGGGGATTTGTTATGGATTTGCTGAGAGTTCGATGATGCGATCAAGGTTGTCAGGTTGACTGTCGCTTAAGGTTGCTTTGTTGCGACCTTGGTGACCACACTTTGTACATCTGCAAACTATCATCCATCCTTTTTGCGGGAGATATTCAACAGCGATTGGTTGCATGAGTCCTTGGCAAGGATTTGCTCGATCGCCTGGAATAATGTCAACATGCTTTGAATAAAGACATGTTGGACAATGGTTCCGATATCCACCCACAACGAGAGGCTCCACTTGGGTGTGGCAGTTCTCGCACTCAAACGTGTCATTTCCGCGTCCGAAAAAAGTTCTTTCTCATACCCTGTGCAACAGGGCTCGGTTTGTACTTCTTACTACAGGGTCTGTTCCCGAATACCGCTTTAGACACATTTGACTGCAATGCTGCCGAGCCGAAGGTGAGAAAGGTGAACAATAGTGGAGCTATTGTGAGCTTTTCGAATCAAGGCGCAGGCGCATTACAGACATAATGGGGCAAAGACGGTATTTGGGAACAGACCCTACAGGCTAGTATGCAGGGGGTTATTTAATTCACCGATATTTGTGTCGATTACTTTCGGTTCCGACTTCAAGACTTTTATGTCTATCTGAACTTGGGCAAGGATCACGCCTTGCCATTGTCCAGCCCCGCGATTGAGACTGGCCACCGATTTTGTGTCCCGCATACGCACTGTCATTGGCTTCCACCCCTGAAGTGTCTGGTATGAGAATTGATAAAGTACACATCACAATGCCTCAAAAAAGCGTTTTTGTCAATTGCTGGTATATATTTATTGGCTATTATTAGCCACTGGATTGACAGTTTTGGGTTTCGTGATAGCATGGGCTCACAACCAGATCCCAAGTCTCCAAGGTCAAAGCAAAAGCAGTGACCCCTGGTAAACATGGAATCTGGTAATTTTGCATATGAATTTTAAATTGCATTCAAACTACAAACCAACTGGCGATCAGCCTGAGGCTATTAAAAAGCTGGTGGATAATTTGCAAATTGGTTTGCCAAAGCAAACCTTGCTTGGCGTTACCGGGTCTGGAAAGACTTTTACGATTGCTAATGTTATCCAAAAGGTTCAACGACCAACGCTGGTAATTGCTCACAACAAAACGCTCGCGGCTCAGCTTTGTAATGAGTTTCGTCAGTTTTTTCCAGAAAACGCGGTGGAGTATTTTGTTTCTTATTATGACTATTATCAGCCAGAGGCATACATGCCTCGCACCGACACTTATATCGAAAAAGAGTCGCAGATTAATGATGAAATAGACCGTCTTCGTCATGCTGCAACTCAGGCATTGCTTTCACGCAAAGATGTCATCATTGTGGCATCGGTTTCCTGCATTTATAACCTTGGTTCCGCTAAGCAGTACAAAAATGAAGTAAAGCATTTGCGAGTTGGCGACAGAGTTGATCGCAGTGGGCTTATGCGCGAGCTTATTTCTATGCAGTATGAGCGGACAAATGCGGATGTTAAGCGTGGTAAGTTCCGCGTGCATGGTGATGTTATGGAGCTGATGAGTGCTTCTGATACTTCATTTTTGTTCCGGATATTATTTACCAGTGAAGTGATAACCGAGATATTTTTACTTGACCCGATTACGCGCAGAATCCAAAATACTGCGTCTGACGCTTGGATTTTTCCAGCCAGACACTATGTTGTGGAGAAAGCCACAATCAATCAGGCAATAACAAATATAGAAAAAGAGTTGTCTAACAGATTAGCCGAGTTTGAGAAGAGCGGTAAGGTGCTGGAGTATGAGCGACTAAAACAACGCACAAATTATGATTTGCAGATGATTAAAAATGTTGGTTATTGTAGTGGCATTGAAAATTATTCTGCCCAATTTGAAGGCCGGGCGCCCGGCTCTTCACCTCAAACCCTGGTGGATTATTTTCCCAAGGATTTTTTGATAGTTATTGATGAGTCGCATGTCACAATTCCACAGGTTCGTGGTATGTCCCACGGAGACAAAGCCCGCAAGGAAACGCTGGTTGAACACGGGTTTCGTTTGTCGTCTGCCAAAGATAACCGTCCGCTTAGTTTTGAAGAATTTGAAGATCGCTCAGGGCAAACTATTTATGTTTCTGCTACGCCTGGAGATTTTGAGCGTGAGGTTTCAGACGATATTGTTGAGCAAATCGTGCGTCCGACAGGCCTAATTGATCCAAAGGTTACTATTTGTCCTGTGACAGAAAAGAAGGATGGAACGCCAAGTCAGGTTGATGATCTTATTGTGCGTATTGAAGATCGGATCAAGAAGAGCGAACGGACGCTTGTTACCACTCTAACCAAAAAGATGGCCGAGGATTTAACAGAATACTTAAAGGAACATGGCATAAAAGTAAGTTATCTTCATTCAGATGTTGAAACATTAGATCGTATTGAGATTTTAACAGAATTGCGACGGGGAACTTATGATGTGGTGATTGGCGTTAACCTCTTGCGAGAAGGCTTGGATTTGCCAGAAGTTTCATTGGTGGCAATATTGGACGCTGATAAAGAAGGATTTTTGCGATCAGAAACATCACTTGTCCAGACCATTGGTCGGGCTGCCCGCAATATCGACGGCGAGGTAATTTTGTACGCGGACATCATGACCGGATCAATCAAAAGAGCCATCAGGGAAACTGATCGTCGTCGAAAAATTCAAATTGCCTACAATAAAGAACATGGCATAACTCCAAAAACAATTCACAAGGAAATCCAAGACATTCGGGCCATGATTGCCGGGGTACCAAGCGATGCTGACATCAAGTCCATACTCAAAATAGAAATGACAGCCGAGCCACATGAGATCAAAAAAGTTATTTTGCAAAAAAAGAAGGAGATGAAAAAGGCGTCAGCCAATCTGCTATTTGAAACCGCCGCACTTTTGCGCGATGAGATTAAAGAATTAGAAAAAGAGTTAGAAAAAAAGTATGCAAGATAAGATTACAATCAAGGGTGCGCGGGAGCATAATCTTAAGAATATCAGTCTGGAGATTCCTCGTAATAAACTCATTTGCATTACTGGACTTTCTGGTTCGGGAAAGTCATCACTTGCTTTTGATACCATTTTTGCTGAAGGCCAACGCCGATATGTGGAATCTCTTTCGGCTTATGCCAGACAATTTTTAGGTCAGATGCAAAAGCCGGATGTAGACGAAATCGAAGGCTTGTCGCCAGCTATTTCGATTGATCAAAAAGCCCATTCTCGTAACCCACGCTCAACTGTGGCCACTGTGACTGAGATTTATGATTATCTGCGAGTTTTGTATGCCAGAATTGGAGTGGCGCATTGTCCAAAGTGTCAAAAATCAATTTCCAAGCTGAGTATTGATGAGATTGTGGACCATGTTGTTGGCACGGTAAAGCTTGGTCAAAAAGAAACTGCTACGGTCACGATTATGGCTCCAGTGGTACGCGGTAGAAAAGGTGAGTATTACCAACTTTTGTATGATCTTTATAACGCTGGCTTTGCCAATGTGCGCATCAATGGCAAGATGCACAAGCTTAGCGAGAAGATCTCGCTATCTCGTTACAAACTGCATGAGATTGAAATTGTTATTGATGAGGTGGCGCTTAGTGTTAACGACATCACTAAGGATCAAAGACAGCGCCTAACAGAAGCGGTTGAGATTGGGGTTGATCGCGGTGGAAATTTGGTGCGAATCGCTTACTCAAAAGACAATGAACAGTTGTACTCTACGCAATTTTCTTGTGCCGAGTGCGGGTTCTCTTTTCCTGAAATTGAACCAAGACTTTTTTCTTTTAATAGTCCGTATGGTGCCTGCCAGGCGTGTGATGGGTTGGGAACCACAGAGCTATTTTCCGAAGATATCTGCATGGTTTGCCATGGAGATCGACTTCGCCAAGAAGCTTTGCATGTTTTGGTGGGTGGAAAAAATATTGCAGAGCTTACGGCAATGTCCGTGGACAATACGGCCGAGTTCATTCTTGGACTTGAGCTATCTGACCGTCAGCGTGAGATCGCTGGCGGAATACTTAAAGAGATTGAGCAAAGATTGACCTTTATGCTGGATGTTGGTTTGCATTACTTAACATTGAATCGTAGGGCAGGATCGCTCTCGGGTGGTGAGGCACAGAGAATTAGGCTTGCCTCACAAATTGGATCAAGATTAGTTGGCGCACTTTATGTGCTTGATGAACCAACCATTGGACTGCACCAGCGGGACAATGATCAGCTAATTGCTACACTTAAAAATCTGCGCGATATTGGTAATACGGTAATTGTGGTTGAGCATGATGAGGAAACAATTAGAAATAGTGATGTGATGGTTGAGATTGGTCCTGGCGCTGGTGTTCACGGTGGGGAAGTAGTCGCCAATGGCACAGTTCCGGAAATATTTAATGATAAAAAATCAATTACTTCTGCCTATTTGCGAGGTGATTGTAAGGTAGGCATTCCGAAAAAAAGAAGAAAAGTAGGGCCTGACAGAATCAAGATTATTGGCGCAGAAGAAAATAATCTGAAGGATTTAACTGTGGAAATTCCACTGCGTCGCTTTGTTTGTGTGACTGGAGTTTCTGGTTCAGGAAAATCAACACTTATTCATGATGTTCTTTATAAGTCGATTTCCAAGCGTCTTTATAAGAGCAAATCCATGCCTGGCAAGCACAAACAACTTCTTGGCGTTGAGTATATCGACAAGATGGTTATGATTGATCAGTCGGCAATCGGGCGAACATCACGCTCTAATCCGGCTACATATACTGGTGCCTGGGGCCCAATCCGGGATTTATTTTCTGCAACCGAAGAGGCGCGATTTCGTGGCTACAAGCCTGGAAGATTTAGTTTTAATGTGAGGGGAGCACACGGTGGCCGGTGTGAAAATTGCGAGGGCTTGGGGGAGATTGGCATTGAAATGCATTTTTTGCCAACCGTTTATGTGAATTGTGATGTTTGTAAGGGCAGACGGTTTAATCGCGAGACATTAGAGGTTTTGTGGAATGGGAAAAATGTGTGGGAAGTTTTGGATATGACGGTTGAGGAAGGTCAGAAATTTTTTAAGGATGTTCCAGTTGTGCATGAAAAATTAAAAATGCTCAATGAGGTCGGGCTGGGATATTTAAAAATTGGTCAGTCAGCTAACACGCTTTCTGGTGGTGAAGCACAAAGAGTAAAGCTGGCCGCCGAGCTGGCCAGGCGTCAGACCGGTAGAACACTTTATGTTTTAGATGAGCCAACCACCGGTTTGCATTTTGAAGATGTTAAACAATTACTGGCGGTTTTGCATAGATTGGTCGACCGCGGGAATAGCGTTGTTGTGATTGAGCATAATCTGGATGTTATAAAAACTGCAGACTGGGTGATTGATCTTGGTCCAGAAGGTGGAGACAGAGGAGGGCAAATCGTAGCCGAAGGGACGCCAGAGGACATTGCCCGTAAAAAAATCAGTTATACTGGTAAGTATCTAAGCAAGGTCCTTGATCGGGACAGGGACTAAATTATGATTCCGTCTGAGATTAAAATTCAAAATAGTAGTTTACCTGACGCACCGGGAGTTTATTTGTTTTTTGATGCAGAGGGCAAGATTCTTTACATTGGCAAGGCGACTTCATTAAAAAAACGCGTTGCTTCATATTTTAATAAAGCACATGGTGACCGCATTTCTCAACTTGTATCCAAGATTAAACGAATCGATTACATCCAGACCAGTTCGGTTATCGAAGCGCTGGTGTTGGAGGCAAACAAAATAAGAGAGTATCGGCCTTACTTTAATATTTTGCTCAAGGACGATAAAAGTTTTTTGTATTTAGTGATAACAAACGAGCTTTATCCCAAGCCACTGCTTTGCCGTGGGCTTGAGCTTGAGCGGGAGGGGATTAAGCCATTTCAAAAAGAGCTTTCAGCAAAAGCTAAAAAGAAATATTTGGCCGTGTATGGTCCGTACACAAGCGGTAGTTCACTCAAACGAGCGCTTGATTTAGTTCGTAAGGCAATTCCGTGGAGCGTGTGCGATTCACCAGAGAAAACACAAAAAAGCAAACCTTGTTTTAATGCTCATATTAATCTTTGTCCAGGAGTTTGTACTGGCGCGATTAGTCCACAAGAATATCGCCAGACAATCAAGCAACTCATGCTATTTTTTGCTGGTAAAAAAACACAAATCCTTAGGCAGATGAAGCGTCAGATGACAGAGCAGGCGCGCACAGAGCGTTTTGAAGAGGCAGAAGTTGTGCGCAAAAAAGTATTTGCCCTGGAGCATATTCAAGACATTGCCCTCATAACCAAAGAAGATTTTCAATTGCCGTTTTCTGTATCTGACAAGTTTATTTTTGATCTTGATGGACGGATTGAGGCCTATGACATAAGTAATATTTCGGGCACATCATCCGTTGGATCAATGGTTGTGTTTGAAAACGGCCAGCCAGCAAAAGATAAGTACCGTAAGTTCAAAATAAAGACGGTTGTGGGAGCAAACGATGTAGCCATGATGGAAGAGGTTGTTCGCAGGCGTTTGCGTCGGGCGCAGATGCATCAGAAATCCTGGGAATTACCACAGGTGATGATTATTGATGGCGGAAAGCCACAGGTAAACAGAATCAAGATGGTGCTCAAAGAATTTGGATTTAACATACCTGTTATCGGCATTGCCAAAGGATTTGATCGTAAACAAGATGAGCTAATTTTTGATCATGCAAACATCGAGCTAGCGCGAGTGGCAGTAGCTGGCAAAGAATTATTTCAAAAAGCCCGCGACGAAGCCCACCGATTCGCAGTAGCTTACCACCGCAAACTCCGATCTAGACGATAAATAAAAGAAGAACCTCCACAAGTGCGAGGACGAGGGGGTCCGGGCGGGGTGGTACCCTTGATTTAGGGCTAAAGTTAGTGTTATACTGTGGGCATGGAAAAGTCATATATTAATCGAGTTGCTGTGGTTGTCGTGATCCTTGTTGTTATTGAAGCTTTGTTTGCGATTGGGTTGGTGGTTGGGCGGTCGGGTGGTGAGCCTGATTTTTTGTTTTTAGATGTTTTTAAGAGATCATCGTTCGCAGTAATATTCTCAATTCAATCACCAAGTCAGAATTACTATGACAGTGCTTATGAGCGAGGAGAGGCAGATGCTGTTGATGGAATTTCGTCGATTATCAGCGCCCATCACTTGGTTGTGGCTGATAAGATTGCTGAGCTTTTTTCTATGGCGTCGAGCAATAAAGTCGACACTGTTATTATCCTTAGTCCAAATCACTTTGACGCTGGCCGATCAGCTATACAGACCACGCTGGGAAGTTGGGAAACTTATTATGGAATTGTTGAAGCTGACGCATCGGTCATCGATGATCTGACCGATGAGTTGGATGGTTTGACACTTGAGGATCAAACTTTTGAAAACGAGCATGGAGTTTCGACTTTGTTGCCGTTTGTAGCGCGATCATTTCCAAACGCAAAGATCGTGCCAATCGTGATTCATGAGTCTTTGTCAGATGAGGAGCGACAGGCTTTGGCTAACTCTATCGTCAAATACGCGCCCAATGCTCTTGTTGTTGCCAGCATGGATATGTCTCACAATCTTCCAGAGCTAGTGTCAGATTTTCATGATGAAATAACCTTACTGATTCTTGAGCAGGGAAGGGCGGAGAATATCGATCCAGAAATTGATGCCAATGCTGTGCTTGATGTGTTGTTTGAAATTAATACCTTGCGCGAGGATCAAGCTTGGAACCTTACCTATCATGATTCAAGTTTAGGATCAGGTTTAACTGCTAATTGGCTGGAGAACACCAGTCATATTCTTGGCTATTTTGCTTCTGGCGAGTCAGAGTCTGATCAATTTGCTTCATTGCACTTTGTTGGCGACATCATGCTTGACCGGGCAGTTCGATCTAAGATTGATGAATATGGACAGGATTATCCTTGGAAGCAGATGAGTCGATTTTTGGATGGAGTTAACCTGACTATTGGTAATCTTGAGGGTACAGTTAATGAACAGGCCAGTACTTACACAGTCAATCCACCGTTTCGTTTTGTTTTTTCTCCAGAGTCAGTTGCGAAAATGAATGAGTATATCGACATTGTCAGTTTGGCAAATAACCATGCCAGTGATGTGGGAACATCTGGCGTGCAGGAAACAAAAGATCGGTTGGATGAGATGGGGATTCCGTGGTTTGGATCTTATAGCACGCCAGTGCCATCGCTTGAGACCAATATCAACGGCATGGAGCTTACATTTATTGGATACCATCAGTTTGCATCAGACATCGATGAGGTGGTTGAGTTGATTGAAGAAGGATATTCAAAAGGACGATTTGTGATTGTTTATCCGCACTGGGGAAATGAGTATCAGGTTACTCCAAGCACGACTCAACGATCATTAGCGCAAACAATGATTGATGCTGGCGCAGATTTGATTATTGGCAGTCATCCGCATGTTGCGCAGGGGATTGAAGTTATCGATGGCGTGCCTGTAGTCTATTCATTGGGTAATTTTATTTTCGATCAAATCGATCCAGCCACATTCCCAGCTTTAACAGCTGGGGTGATAATCGATCAAGACTCCATTGAGATTCACCTTCTTCCAGTCTGGACTCAAGCCAGCCAGCCAACCCCAATGTCAGACCAAGAGTCGATTGATCTCCTATTAGACTTAGCAGTTTATTCATCAGAATCAATAATGACAGAAGTGCAAAATGGTGTTATAACGGTGGAAAAGAAGGGGGAATAGACATATATGTCATTCTCTGGCTTGACCAGAGGATACATCGACATATCACTCGCTGGATTCCTGCTTCGCGGGAATGACAAAATCAAATTCAATTCAAAAAATAATAAAACAATATGAAGAAAAAACAAGAAAACGGGTTTACAGGGATTTATGCGGTCTTGCTGATTGCAGCAATCCTTTTGGCCTTTGTGGCCTTTGGTGCTGGTTACTGGCTTTCAGGTGGGGGAGAAGTTTACTACATACCGACAGAGCAAGAAGATGAGGTTGTGGTCGAAGATGAAACTGATGAGGAATTTGTTGAAATGACAGAGCCTGAAATTTCTGAGTCGCAAGGAGAATTATCAATTAATTGGCTCTCAGAACCTCGAGAGACTGATCCTCAGGCAATTGTGATGGCTACGCTCATGAGTGAAACAACTGGTGAGGTTAAGGCCTATGAGCTGGGAACAGTAGCGTCTGGAGATTATCAAGGCATGACTCTTACAGTTCAAATTGTGACCTACTTGGGCATGGGAGATTATTACAAATCACATTACTTATTAATTTCAGAAGATGAGGGTGTTAAGCCGGTTCTTCTTGATAAATATGCGATTGACGGTACATCATTCTTTCGTCTTTGGTCAGAGTTTGGGTCATTCCTTGTTCGACAATCAGATGGAATGCAGTCTTGGTCAGAAGATGATCTTTCAAAATACAGTCAATTTGTTCAAGAAGTTGTCTTTGACACTGAATCAACTATTCCTGAGTTTGAGTACGAAGACATGGCTACCGATTCATTGGGTAACTCATATAAATTGCTAGGGCCATCAAATCTTGCTGTATATCCGATAGAAATAGATATCTCTAGTTTCTCTGTGGTCTCTTCGATGAATGGCTCGTCTTTATATCAGGTTTTAGGAGACGAAGGGCAGATGGCATCATTGAAAAACTTATTTATAAATGTTGACGATGGTGGACGAGTGGTTATTTACGATTCGTATATTCCATTTTGGGATTACGAAGATATGTCTTTCCAAAACGAGCTAAAGGTTGTTGGTGATACCACTGTCACTGGAACTTACACTAAAGCTTTAGGTGGTGGATGCGGATGGACTTCTATAACCAATGTGGTTGATGAGGCACAGATTAGTCCGCTTTCATGGTTGGGATATATTACAGATGGTGGAGTAAAGTATGATATTTATGAGCCACAGAATTATTCAATGGAAATATATCTTGATGATTATAATACATGGCTAAATTGGCACGAGGGTGGATCATTGCCGGATTTTCTGGCCGTTCATCCATTCCTGTACTATCAAGACGAACTTGGACGATGGATTCAATTCTCAAATATCGATGTTCTACCTCAAGCTGAATGTGGTAAGCCAGTTATCTATCTATATCCTGAAGTTGAGACTCAGATTGATGTGACCTTAGATCTTGCTGGTGGATTCTCATATACAGAGCCAGCTTATGAAAATGGTTGGTCAGTGATTGCGTCGCCTGACGGAACATTAGTGAACATCAAAGACGGACAAGTTTATCCATATCTTTTCTGGGAAGGAAAAGGAGGAATGTATCAGGCTCCAGAAAATTATTGGGTCGTGGCTCAGCCAAATGTTGAAAGATTCTTGGTTAAGACTTTGGGCAAGATGGGACTAAACCGACAGGAGACAGCTGACTTTATGGAGTTCTGGTATCCACGCATGCAAGACGCAGCCTATTACCAGATTGGATTCCATGGAACAGAAGTAATGAATGTTTTGGCGCCAATGACATTGTCGCAACAACCAGATAGTGTTTTAAGAATTTTGATGGATTTCCAAGAGCTCAATGCTCCGGCTCCATCAAACCCTGGCACAATTGTTCCATTCAACCGTACTGGATTCTCAGTAGTAGAATGGGGAGGTGTGATTCAGTAAGATTCAAATATTGAAATTAAAAAACCTGCGCAAATCGCGTGGGTTTTTTAATTTGTGACTTAGTCAGAACGACTTAGACATAGAGACTTAGACATAGAGACTTAGACATTTTGTCTAAGTCTTGGAGGGAATTGATCAATGTTTACGGGGTTTTTAAAATTGACAGCTGGAGATAGATGGGGATAGATAGGTGCGAACACCAGTCATGACAATGTCATGCAAAGGAGACAGTATGAGTGCTCGTAGTACTTATCAAGAAGCCGTTCGTGACCTCCCGGGCGCTGTGAGTATTGTCATTGCCGTGAAGCTGAATTTGGGCGACAACAACCCGATCATCAAGGATTCGCCGGTTCTCTGTGTGGCTGCTCAACGAGCTGCCGAGATCTTCCTCACGGAGCATGGCTACAAGCAGATCAAGGCTGAAGTTCTCGAGCCCTCGTTGCTCGACCCAAAATGCTACACCTGCTTTGTCGCGTGGATCGACACCAACGGCAATCCCTGTAAGGTGCGGTTCTTCGCAGACATCCATTAGTCGACCTGTTTACTTCTCACACATCGCTCTCCGGCGGGGTGTTGTTGTATTATCATTAGCCAAAGAAAAAACCCGACTAAAGTCGGATTTTTTCTTGGAGCGGGTAGAGAGAATCGAACCCTCATCTTCAGCTTGGAAGGCTGACATAATAGCCATTATACGATACCCGCATGGTGCTGGAGGAGGGATTTGAACCCCCGACGCAGGGCTCTTCAGGCCCTCGCTCTACCCCTGAGCTACTCCAGCATTTTATTTATATATTCCCCTTGGTGGGTGTGGATGGACTCGAACCATCGACCTCAGTCTTATCAGGACTGCGCTCTAACCACCTGAGCTACACACCCTTATTGTCGTATATGAATGCTTCAAAAAGCGAGGTAATCATACGGAAAAAGCATGATTTCGTCAAGTAGGTTTAATGGTGGACTTGAGGAGAGTCGAACTCCTGACCTCTGCAATGCGAATGCAGCGCTCTACCAACTGAGCTACAAGCCCCTGTTATTTCACTTGTAGCGAAGTTGGTGTGATTCAACTGCCTGTCCTACGAAGTACAGCAAAGCTGTACGAAGGAGGAAGCTACAAGCCCGTTTTAGCCCTTCTTCGCCAAGGCTACGAAGGGCATTTCACTGAAAGTGAAATGGAGCGGCAGACCGGGCTCGAACCGGCGACCTTCTCCTTGGGAAGGAGACATTCTACCGCTGAACTACTGCCGCATTTTGATGCGCTTGCTCCACTGCCCCGCCGACGCTTTGCTTTGGCGGGGG
>Ga0209319_1001172_pt1 | contig 23381 bp, 30 predicted proteins | sample RifGroE2_FD_184000 | JGI IMG/M metagenome (GOLD analysis project Ga0209319, IMG submission 184000) | Groundwater microbial communities from Rifle, Colorado - Groundwater E2 (SPAdes) (version 2) | ecosystem: Environmental > Aquatic > Deep subsurface > Groundwater | place: Rifle, Colorado, United...
AGATTGCCCAGGACATGCTGACTATATTAAAAACATGATCACTGGCGCAGCGCAAATGGATGGAGCAATTTTGGTTGTTTCAGCAGCAGATGGTCCAATGCCACAAACCAGAGAACATATCTTATTAGCCCACCAGGTTGGTGTGCCAAGTATCATAGTTTTTCTGAATAAAGCTGATATGGTTGAAGATAAAGAGCTCTTAGAATTAGTAGAGATGGAGACAAGAGATTTATTAACGAAGTATGGATTTGATGGAGATAAAACTCCAATCGTAGTCGGTTCAGCATTGAAGGCTTTGGAAGGGGATACGGGAGAATATGGTGAGCAGGCAATATTAAAATTAGCTGCAGCAATGGATGAGTATTTTCCATTACCACAAAGACCAATAGATAAGCCGTTTTTGATGCCGATTGAAGATGTGTTTTCGATTTCTGGTCGTGGAACGGTTGTGACAGGACGTATAGAAAGAGGAATTGTGAAGGTTGGTGAGGAAGTTGAGGTAGTGGGTATAAAAAATACACAGAAAACCGTATGTACAGGAGTAGAAATGTTCCGTAAGTTGCTAGATGAAGGACAGGCTGGTGACAATGTTGGCGTACTGTTGAGGGGATTAAAGAGAGAAGATGTGGAAAGAGGACAAGTATTGGCTAAATCTGGATCTATTACCCCGCATACTAAATTTGAAGCCGAGATTTACGTGTTATCGAAAGAAGAGGGTGGACGTCATACTCCATTTTTCAAGGGATACCGTCCACAGTTTTACTTCAGAACAACTGATGTAACTGGGGCAGTAGAGTTGCCAGCTGGAATGGAAATGGTAATGCCAGGTGATAATGTGAAAGTGGTGGTTACCTTAATTGCTCCAATAGCTATGGAAGATGGTTTACGTTTTGCGGTACGAGAAGGTGGCAGAACCGTAGGGGCAGGGGTTGTGACGAAGGTAATAGAATAGAGGTTTTGAGTTTAAACTGATGAATCGTTTTGCGATGTCATTGGGGTATGTGGATGAATTTTTTTAAAAATCCTTCTACTATATTCAAAGTTTCTAGGCATTGAAATTGAGAGAAATTGAGAATTGTATATGTCAGTTGTGAAAAAGAACCAAAGAATTAGAATACGTTTGAAGGCTTTTGATCATCGTTTAATTGATCAGGCTACGCACGAAATAGTCAATACCGCGAAGCGTACGGGAGCGCAGATTAAAGGTCCAATTCCTTTGCCGACGCGTATTGAAAGATTTACGATTCTTATTTCTCCTAATGCAGATAAAGATGCTCGTGATCAATATGAGATTCGTACACATCTCCGTTTGCTGGATATTCATCAACCTACAGATAAAACTATAGATGCTTTGATGAAATTGAATTTAGCTGCGGGTGTCGATGTACGTATCAGTGTTGATGAAGTTTAATTGAAAGTTTAAAAGGTTTATAACCATGGCAGAATTAGTTGGTCAAAAGTGTGGCATGACAAGATTGTTTACCGGTGATGGCGCAGCTATCCCAGTGACAGTCATTAAAGTTGAACCACATCGTGTTGTGCAAGTTAAAGATGATGTGAATGACGGGTATCGAGCGGTACAGGTTACTTTTGGCGCGAAACCGTTATCTAAGGTCAGTAAAGCAGAAGCTGGGCATTATGCTAAAGCAAATTCTGAGCCAGGGGTTGGTTTGTGGGAGTTGTTTCTGGTTGATGGTGAAGGTGAAGACTTTAAGGTTGGTACTGAATTGAAAGTAGATATTTTTCAGGTAGGCGATAAAGTTGACATTCAGGGAGTTAGTAAGGGTAAGGGCTTTGCTGGTGTTATTAAGAGATACCATTTTAGTATGCAAGATGCTACGCACGGTAATTCTCTATCGCATCGTGCTCCTGGATCTATTGGTCAGCGTCAAACTCCAGGGCGTGTATTTAAAGGGAAAAAAATGGCGGGTCATATGGGAAGTGAAAAATGTACAATGCAAAATCAAAAGGTTTTGAGAGTAGATACGGAGCGTAATCTAATTTTTATTAATGGAGGGATTCCAGGCGCTCCTAATGGGAATGTTGTAATAAAACATTCAGTCAAAAAAACAAAAAATAATCAGAAAAAATAAGGGCTTAAGGCGATGACGCTTAGTATATCAATTACCGATCTAGAAAAAGGTGCTACTGAAAAAGTGGTACCTATTAATGCAAAGATATTTGACTGCGAATTCAAAGAACCTTTAGTGCATCAAATTATTACCGCATATCTTGCTGGTGGGCGTGCTGGTACGCGGGGGCAGAAAACTCGTACCGAAGTAAGGGGCGGTGGTAAGAAACCTTGGAAACAAAAAGGTACGGGACAAGCTCGGGCTGGTACTACGCGTAGTCCGATATGGCGAGGCGGTGGTGTGACTTTTGCAGCTAAAACACAGGATTATACGCAAAAAGTAAATAAGAAAATGTATACTGCTGCGATGCGTGCAATTTTTTCGGAGTTATTACGTCAAAATCGCTTGATTTTATTGGAGAATTTACAAGTAATCTCTCATAAAACACGTGAATTTATTCAACAAATGAAGAAAATTGATTTAAGTGAAGTGTTAATTATTACTGACAAGGTTGATGAAAACCTGTATCTTGCAACGCGTAACCTTTTTAAAGTAAATGTGCGCAATGTAGAAGATATAGATCCAGTTAGTCTCATTCGTTTTGAAAAAGTTCTTTTGACAGTGCCTGCGTTAAAGCAAATTGAGGAGATGTTGGGATGATAAGTCAGATAAAAGATGAAAAATTGTTTTTGACATTGCTTGCTCCTCGTGTTACTGAAAAAAGCACGCGTTTAGAGTTGCATCGTCAGTATGTTTTTCGCGTCAAAAATGATGCGGATAAATTAGAAATAAAAAAAGCTGTAGAGAAATTATTTAATGTATTAGTTGATTCGGTTCGTGTATGTTACGTGCAGGGTAAAGTTAAAAGATTTGGACAGATTACAGGGAAGCGTAAAGGTTGGAAAAAAGCTTATGTGATGCTCAAGGAAGGACATACGATTAAATTTGCTGGAGCGTAATTAATAAAAAACAAGTAGCCTTAGGGTTTTTAGTATGCCAATAGTTAAATGTAAACCAACTTCTCCTGGACGTCGCTTTGTTATTAAAGTAACATCACCGGAGCTTTCAAAAGAAGAGCCATATGCTCCGTTGCTTGTTGCGAAAAAGCGTGGAAGTGGTCGTAACAATCAAGGACGTATTACTACGCGCCACCAGGGTGGTGGTAGTAAAAAACATTATAGAATAATAGATTTCAAAAGAGATAAAGTAGGGATTACTGGGGTGATTGAACGGTTGGAGTATGATCCAAATCGCACTGCCCATATCGCTTTGGTTTTATACAAAGATGGTGAGCGACGATATATTATTGCACCTAAGGGTATGAAAGCTGGTGATGATATTATATCTGGCACTGATGTAGCTATTAAAGTTGGTAATTGTTTGCCAATAGAGAATATTCCAATTGGTGCTACGATTCATTGTGTGGAATTAAAACCTGGTAAAGGAGCTCAAATGGTGCGAAGTGCCGGTGGAGCAGCACAATTAGTCGCGCGTGAAGGTGATTATGCAACTTTACGCTTGCGTTCTGGGGAAATGCGTAAAGTATTGATAAGTTGTCAAGCTACCATCGGAGAAGTTTCTAATACGGAAAATAATTTACGTACTTTTGGTAAAGCAGGTGCTCTTCGTCATCGAGGTATTAGACCGACGGTACGTGGAGTAGCTATGAACCCTGTAGATCATCCTCATGGTGGTGGTGAAGGTCGTCGTGCTTCTGGACGTCATCCAGTTAGTCCAACAGGTGTATTATCTAAAGGGTATAAGACGCGACATAACAAGCGTACTAATAGCATGATCGTTCGTGATCGTAGAAGATAAGTGAATAGAGAATATATATAGAGAGGGGTAAAAAGTGCCACGTTCAATAAAGAAAGGGCCGTTTGTAGATGTGCATCTTCTTCGTAAGGTAGAAGTTGCAGTTTCTAACAATAGCAAAAAACCGATTAAAACTTGGTCACGTAGATCGACAATTCTGCCAGATATGGTTGGGTTGACGATAGCAGTGCACAATGGTCGTGCTCATGTTCCAGTTTTTGTTACAGAAAACATGGTTGGGCATAAGTTTGGCGAATTTGCCTTGACACGTACTTTTCGGTCTCACTCTGGAGATCGAAAAGCTAGTACTGGTAAGGAGGAAAAATGATGGAGGTTTTTGCCAAACTTAGAGATGCTAAAATGTCTGCACAGAAAGCTAGGTTGGTCGCTGACTTGGTCCGCGGTAAGCCAGTTGACAAAGCGTTAGATATTTTAAATTTTAGCACCAAGAAAGCAGCGCGTCTGATTAAAAAAGTTTTAGAATCTGCGATTGCCAATGCTGAACATAATAAAGGTATGGATATCGATGAATTAAAAATCGCACGCATTTTTGTTGACAATGGTCCTTTAGCAAAACGGTGGCATGCGCGTGCAAAAGGTCGTGGTTGTCGTGTTGAGAAACATTCGTGCCATATAACTATTATGGTTTCTGATGAATAATATAATCTAATTTAAAATAAGAGATAAACATGGGGCAGAAAGTTAATCCGATTGCGATCAGACTCGGTATTGTAAAAACTTGGACTTCTACTTGGTATGCTGATTCCAAGAATTATGCGGATTATTTATATAAAGATATTCAAGTGCGTCTTTACTTAACTAAAAAATTTAGTGGAGCTGGTATTAATCGCGTGCAAATAGAGAGACCAGCACGAACAGCTCGGGTAATTATTCATGCCGCTCGACCTGGTGTGATTTTGGGTAAAAAGGGCGGTGATATAGAAGTACTACGTAAAGAACTTTCTAAAATGATGGGAGTCCCAACGCATGTTAGTATTGAGGAAGTTAGTAAACCCGATTTAGAAGCTAAATTAGTGGCGGAGAGCATAGCGCAGCAATTAGAGCGTCGTGTTGTTTTCCGTAAAGCTATGAAACGTGCTGTGCAAAGTACGTTGCGTGCTGGGGCATTAGGAATAAAAATCAGTGTTAGCGGTCGTTTAGGTGGTTCTGAAATCGCGCGTACTGAATGGTATCGAGAAGGAAGAGTACCTTTGCATACTTTTAGGGCTGATGTCGATTATGGGTTAGCAGAAGCACATACAACCTATGGAATTATAGGTGTGAAGGTTTGGATTTACAGGAATTTAGTTAAGAGCGAAAAGGCTACAGCAGTGGATGTAGTTGGGGAAGTGGCGGAGTAATTATTAAGAATATTGAAATTACTACGTGATAATTTGTTTTCTAAAGAAATATTTTTTGAATGAGGCTTAATTTGTGTTACAACCTAAGCGTACAAAATTTCGTAAACAGTTTAAAGGGCGTAATCGCGGTGTCGCTACTCGGGGCAGCAAAGTTAGTTTTGGTGATTTCGGTCTAAAAACTTTGGATCGTGGGCGCTTAACAGCTCGTCAGATTGAGGCAGCACGTCGAACGATAACTCGTTTCGTGAAACGTGGTGGTAAACTTTGGATTCGGGTTTTTCCTGATAAACCGATCACAAAAAAACCTTTGGAAGTTCGGCAAGGTAAGGGAAAAGGTCCTGTGGAATATTGGGTGGCGTCTGTTCAACCTGGTAAGGTCTTATTTGAGATCGAGGGAGTTGATGAGGAAGCTGCGCGCAAGGCATTTAAATTAGCTGCGGCTAAACTACCTTTAGGCACAACATTTGTAACTCGGGTGATAATGTGATGGAAAAAAAAATAACTGAATTAAAAGTGAAAACTGTTGAAGAATTAAAAGAAGAATTACAAGCGTTATTACGTGAGCAGTTCAATTTGCGTATACAAGGTGGTTTGGGTGAAAAACCACGTACGCATATTTTCAAGAAAGTACGGCGTGATATCGCGCGTATCAAAACCATGTTACATCTCAAAGAAGTTACAGGATAATCATGAGCGAACAAAAGATGAAAAAAAAGGTTAGCAGAACTTTAACTGGCAAAGTAGTCAGTGATAAGATGGAACGTACGGTTGTTGTTTTAGTAGTACGTAAGGTTAAACATCCTCTTTATGGAAAATATGTGCAATGTTCTAAAAAAATTCACGCACATGACGAGGACAATAGTTGTAAAGAAGGGGATATGGTCACGATTGCTGAGACAAGACCAATTTCTAAAACTAAAAGTTGGAAAGTAGTCAAAAAAGTTTAATGTTTTTTAATAATTAATTGAGTATATTATGATACAAATTAAGTCGGTACTTGATGTGGCTGATAACAGTGGTGCGCGTCGGGTTATGTGTATTAAGGCTTTGGGCGGTTCCAAGCGGCGCTATGCAAATATTGGTGATATTATCAAGGTGGCGGTAAAAGAAGTCATTCCTGATGGTAAAGTCAAAAAAGGCGAAGTTTTGAATGCGGTAGTAGTTCGTACCAAGAAAGGGGTTCGTCGTTCCGATGGTGCGTTGATTCGTTTTGACAGCAATGCTGTTGTTTTGTTGAATGCTCAATTACAACCTATAGGAACGCGTGTCTTTGGACCAGTTACTCGGGAGTTACGTAATGAGTCATTTATGAAGATTGTGTCTTTAGCACTAGAGGTTATCTAGATATGAGTAAGATAAAAAAAAATGATGAAGTGATAGTTTTGACAGGCAAGAGCAGGGGTGTGCGTGGAAAAGTCTTGTCTGTTGTTAAAAATGGGCAGCGTATGATTGTAGAGGGAGCGAATATGATTAAAAAACATGTTCGTGGAAATCCACAAAAAAATGAACAGGGAGGTATTATTGAGCGTGAAGCCTCAATTGCTGTTTCTAATATCGCTTTGTGTAATCCAGTTACTAATAAAGCGGATAAAGTTGGTTTTAAAAAACTAGAAGATGGTAGAAAGGTACGTTATTTTAAATCTACTGGAGAATTAGTCGACAAAGTGTGAGTGAATACTCGTAATTATTAAATGAGCAATAGAAATGGTTAGATTACAAAAAATATATTTCGAAGAAATTAAAGGGAAATTAGTGCAGCAATTTGGCTATAAAAACGTAATGGAAGTGCCAAAAATTCTTAAAATTACCATAAATATGGGGGTTGGAGAGGCTGCAGCAGATAAAAAATTTATTACAAGTGCTGTTGATGATATGACGAAGATTGCAGGACAAAAGCCCGTCGTGACTTTAGCTCGTAAATCCGTTGCTACATTCAAAATTCGTGAAGGTTGGCCGATTGGTTGTAAGGTAACATTGCGTGGTAAACGTATGTTTGAATTTTTGGATCGTTTGGTGACCATAGCTATTCCACGTATCCGTGATTTCCGTGGATTAAATCCTAAATCTTTTGATGGACGTGGCAATTATACGCTAGGCATTCGTGAGCAGATTGTATTTCCAGAAATTGATTATGATAAGATTGATCAAATTCGTGGTATGGATATCACGATTACTACTAACGCTAAGAGTGACGCTGAGGCACGTGCTTTGTTAAAGGCTTTTAGCTTTCCTTTGAAAGATTGAGGTTGAATAATGGCTACAGAAAGAATGATAGCTCGCGAAAGAAAACGCATGTTGTTAGTTAAAAGAGCTTATGAGAAACGTGAAAAACTAAAGGATATTATTAAAAGTCCTTATGTTTCTTATGAAGAAAAAGTCCTTGCGGTAACAAAGCTTAATAAGAGTCCGCGAGATGAAAGTTCAGTTCGTGTGCGGCGCAGATGTAGAATTTGTGGTAGATCGCGTGGTGTTTATAGAACATTTGGTCTTTGCCGTATACATTTGCGAGAAGCTTTTGTGCGTGGCGACGTTCCTGGTTTGTTGAAAGCTAGTTGGTAGTTGAATTTTAAGTTGCGCTATTTATTAGTGATGTTTTGGTTCGACTATGTAGACCACGGTATTTTGAAGGACTAGATAGAGGCGGCAAGGGAGAAGTGACAGGAGGTATATATTTTTTACATAACTGTTGTGAATGCCTAAGCCCAAAATGCCAAAGTTCAAAAGGCGAAAGGTATATTTAACGAATTAATTTTGGAAGTATTTAAAATGAGTGATCCTATAGCCGACATGTTATGTCGCATTAAAAATGCACAAGCTGTTGGAAAACCTGAGGTTAAAATTGCAGCTTCAAATGTAAAAGTTGCTATAGCCAAGGTTCTTAAGACAGAAGGTTATATATCTGGTTTTTGTGTTGAAGAAAATGAACATAAACGTAACTTGATTTTGAGTCTCAAATACCTGAAAGGGAGACCCGTCATTGAGAATATACGTAGAACCAGTAGACCAGGATTAAGAGTTTACAAAAAGGTTGAGAAATTACCCAAAGTTATGGGTGGTTTGGGGGTAGCCTTGATATCAACCTCTAAAGGTATTATGACTGATCGTGCTGCTCGCGCTTTGGGTGAGGGTGGTGAAGTATTGTGTTACGTAAGCTGAAATTCCAATTGTAAAAATAACTTATTGATTTTAAACGAAATTGTATTTATATATTTGATTAAAATCCAAAATTTGATTTAAATTAAGTCGTCATTTTGTATGGCGGTTAGTTTAAGGAGATTATATGACGAGCAGAGTAGAAAGAAGCCCTTTGAAGATACCTAAGGGTGTTGAGATTGACATACAAAAGAAATTAATTAAAGTAAAGGGTGTGAAAGGTACGTTGGAATGTCCAATGGAACAGGATGTGGAAGTAGTTCTAAAAGATTCGGAACTTAAATTTGCACCGAAAGGCAGTTTGAATTTTGCTATAGCAATAGCTGGAACATTGCGTGCTTTAGTTAAAAATATGATAGTTGGTGTTAGTGAAGGATATACGCGTAAATTAGTTTTAGAAGGGGTTGGCTACAGAGCTCAAGTACAAGGGAATGTATTAAATTTGACTCTTGGTTTTTCTCATCCTATTCAGCATATTTTGCCAAAAGAGGTTACTGCAGAAACCCCAAGCCAAACTGAAATTATTTTGAAAAGTTCAGATAAGCAATTAGTTGGACAAGTAGCTGCGACTATTAGAGGATATAGACCACCGGAATGTTACAAAGGAAAAGGGGTTAGATATGATGGTGAAGTTATTGTCTTAAAAGAAGGTAAGAAAAAATAATGAATAAAAAAACTGTCAGAATGCGTCGTGCACGAAAGACACGTGCTAAAATACAAGAACTTAAAGTTCTGCGCTTATGTGTACATCGTTCATTGTGCCATATTTATGCTCAGCTTATTATGCCGGATGGAAAGGTGGTGGCAGCTGCTTCTACTTTGGATCCAGAGGTAAGAAAGGAGTGTATATATGGCGGTAACATCAAAGCAGCAAAGCTTGTGGGTAAAGTGATTGCGGAACGCGGTTTGGCTCAAGGCGTTAAGAAAATAGCTTTTGATCGTTCCGGTTTTAAGTATCATGGCAGAGTTTCGGCATTAGCTGATGCTGCCCGGGAAAATGGTTTAGAGTTTTAATTTGATCTCGAGCTAAATCAACTAGGAAGTTGGTTTATTTTGAGTAGGTTTTATTATTTGGAAGAGAAAATGGTAAATACAACGAACAAAAGTTCTAATAACATTGATGACGTTCAACAGGCTCGTAAGTCTGGTGACAAATCTGGTGATGGTTTACAAGAAAAATTAGTTTCAGTACGGCGTACTGCGAAAGTAGTAAAAGGCGGACGTGTTTTTGGTTTTTCTGCTGTTGTGATTGTCGGTGATGGTAAAGGAAAAATAGGTTGGGGATTGGGTAAAGCTCGTGAAGTTCCTGCAGCTATTCAAAAGGCAATGGATAAAGGACGTCGTAATATGCGACGGGTTAACTTAAATGGATATACTTTACATCATCCAATTATTGGTTATCATGGAGCAGCAAAAATTATTTTGCAACCTGCTTCAGAAGGGACTGGTTTGATTGCAGGTGGTGCAACGCGAGCAGTATGTGAGGCTATCGGAATTCGTGATGTTTTAGCGAAGTGTGTTGGTTCACGTTGCCCTATTAATGTAACGAGAGCGACTTTGCAAGCTTTATTTAACATGAGTTCCCCTATGTCCATAGCAGAGAAACGCGGTCTTTCCATAAAAGAAATTTTGGGATGATAAAGGTTTTTTAGAAGTATAAGTTTTGTCGAATTTTATCGATGTTTAGTGAGTGTTTTGGTTACAGATTTATGAAGAAAAATAAAGAAAAAACAGAATATATCAAAGTCACTTTGATGAAAAGTACAAACAAGCGTTTAAAGAACCATAAAGCTTGTGTGCTGGGTTTGGGGCTGAGAAGAATTAGGCATTCCGTACAAGTTATGGATACCCCGGAAAATCGGGGTATGATTAATATGGTTCAGTATTTGTTGCAAGTTGAGGAAGTTTGATATGCGTCTTAATACATTGAAACCAGCTTTAGGAGCGAAGAAATATAGATTTCGTGTTGGTCGTGGTATAGGTAGTGGTAACGGAAAAACTTGTGGTCGAGGTCATAAGGGGCAGACCTCACGTTCTGGTTATTCTCAGAAGATAGGATTTGAAGGCGGACAAATGCCTATTCAAAGACGTCTTCCAAAATTTGGTTTTACTTCGCTGTCTAAAGGAGAAGTAGCAGAAATTAGATTAGATGATTTGCAAAAGCTGGGTGTTGAACGTATTGATTTTAATGCGTTACGGGAAGCAAATATTATTTCCGCTAATATTAAACGTGCGCGAGTTATTTTATCTGGAAGCATTAGCAGAGCTGTTACGATTTGTGGGTTAGCTGTGACTAAAGGCGCGCGAAAAGCGATTGAAGCATCTAACGGTAAGGTTGAAGAATAAATGGCTATAGCGGCGCAAGGACTTAAAGATAAACTCGGTGGTTTAACCGAATTGAAGCGACGCTTGTTGTTTGTTTTGATCGGTATAATAGTTTTTCGTATTGGTTCGCATGTTCCAGTTCCTGGCTTGGATCCGCAGCGCTTAGCAGACTTTTTTAATAGTCAAAAAGGCGGTGTGCTTGGTCTGTTTAATATGTTTTCTGGTGGTGCTTTATCACGCCTGACCATTTTTGCTTTGGGAGTAATGCCATATATTTCGGCGTCTATTATTATACAATTATTTACATCTGTGTCGCCAAAGCTGGAGCAGTTAAAGAAGGAAGGTGAGTCTGGAAGACGCAAAATAAATCAGTATACTCGTTATGGTACTTTGATTTTAGCAATTTTTCAGGCGATAGGAATTGCTCGCTGGTTGACTGGGGCTGGTATAGTATTAGTTCCAGGTGCGTATTTTTATTTTGTAGCTACAATCACATTAGCAACGGGTACGATGTTTTTGATGTGGCTGGGCGAGCAAATGACAGAAAGAGGTATCGGTAATGGTATTTCTTTGATAATTTTTTCTGGTATAGTGTCGCGTTTTCCCTCGGCGATTGGAGGAGTGTTAAGTCAGGTGCGGCAAGGGCAAATGCAGGTTATTACGTTGTTTTTGTTGATTGCTATTATTGTTGTTGTAACTGGATTTGTTGTGTTTGTTGAAAGAGGGCAAAGACGTATTTCTGTAAATTACGCGCGACGTCAAGTTGGAAATAAAATTTATGCAGCGCAAACCAGCCATTTGCCGTTAAAAGTTAACATGGCGGGAGTAATCCCCCCAATTTTTGCTTCTAGTATTATTTTGTTTCCCGCGACTCTTGCACAATGGTTTGGGCATGGTAAGGGTATGGGGTGGCTCAACCAAATAGGATTAGCCTTGACTATGGGGCAGCCTTTGTACATGATTAGCTATGCAGCAGCGATTATCTTTTTTTGTTTTTTCTATACGGCGTTAGTTTTTAATCCGAAGGAAACAGCAGAAAATCTGAAAAAATCTGGTGCTTTTATTCCAGGCATTCGACCAGGCTTGAATACAGCTTCATATATCGACTTGGTTATGACGCGTTTGACTCTTTTTGGAGCAGTATACATTACAGCGGTTTCGCTTTTACCAGATATGTTGATGTTTGGTTGGAATATGCCTTTTTATTTTGGCGGTACATCTCTTTTGATTGTGGTGGTGGTTTTGATGGATTTTATGGCTCAAATACAATCACATTTGCTGTCGCATCAATATGATTCGCTTTTGAAAAAGGCAAAATTGAAAGGCGGTTCGATGTTAGGAAGGTAAGATTAATTATTATTTATTAATTATTAATTATTGATTATAAATTATTGATTATTTTTAGGTTTTGTTATGAAAGTAAGAGCATCAGTAAAGAAAATGTGTAAAGATTGTAAAATAGTACGACGCAAACGTGTTGTACGTGTTATTTGCAAAGATGCTAGACATAAACAAAGACAAGGTTGATTTTTCTTTTGTAAAGGTTTATTCTATGCAACCTTTTAGTTTACTATTGGCTTAAAGATGAGGTATTAAGAATGGCGCGTATTGCGGGTATAAATATTCCAGAAAACAAGCATGCAGTTATTGCATTGACTTCGATATATGGTATTGGTCGAAGTCGGGCGATATTAATTTGCGAAGCTGTTGGCGTTAATACTGCCCGAAAAATTAAAGATCTTGATGAAAAAGAGCTTGATGCACTTCGTAGTCAGATTACTAAGTATGCTGTCGAGGGAGATTTACGTCGTGAAATAGCGATGAATATTAAACGTCTTATCGATTTAGGTACTTATCGTGGTGTACGCCATCGTCGTGGGCTACCTGTAAGAGGACAACGAACTCATACCAATGCGCGTACGCGTAAAGGTAAGAAAAAATCGTTGGGTGGTAAATAATTGTAGTAAATTATAATTTATAAATAATAACTTTTTAAATAATACATAACAGATAGAGTTTTCTATGACGAAAGAAATTAAAGAAACTACAGCTCCAGTAATAGCGCCAGAAAAAGAAACAGCGACTACACCAGCAAAATATTCGCGTAAAAAATCTAAACGTAATATATTGGATGGTATTATTCATATAAATGCCACCTTTAATAATACAATTATTTCAGCATCAGATAAGCAGGGCAATATTTTAGCTTGGGCTACTTCTGGTTCTAGTGGATTTCGTGGTTCTCGTAAGAGTACACCGTTTGCAGCTCAGGTTGCAGCGGAAAAAGTAGGGAATGTTTTACGAGAATTTGGTATGAAGAATATTGAAGTTTGGATTAAAGGACCAGGACCGGGGCGAGAATCTGCAGTACGTTCTTTGTATGCTATGGGGTTTGGTATTGGTTATATAGCTGATATGACACCAATCCCGCATAATGGTTGCCGTCCACGTAAGAAACGTAGGATGTAAAATTTAGTGAGGTAAATTAATGGCTAGATATATTGGTGCAAAATGTCGTCTATCGAGACGGGAAAAAACGGATTTACAATTAAAAAGTAATACACGTTCTTTAGAGTCGAAGTGTAAATTTGCTAGTCCGCCTGGCATGCATGGACAACGTCATAGCCGTTTAACGGATTATGGTGTGCAGTTGCGTATGAAGCAATTGATTAAGCGCTATTACGGGGTGTTAGAAAAACAATTTCATAATTGTTACAAGGAAGCTGATCGCAAACGTGGTTCAACTGGCGATAATTTATTGCAGTTGTTGGAAGCGCGTTTAGATAATGTTGTATATCGTTTAGGGTTTGCTGTGACACGCTCTGAAGCTCGTCAACTAGTTAGTCATCGTTCGATTTTACTGAATGGTAAGATTGTGACCATTTCTTCTTGTTTGGTAAAGCCTAATGATGTTATTGAGGTGAGGGAGAGTAGCAAGAAGCAAGCACGTATTTTAAGTGCGGTGAAAGCAGCTTCGGATAATCTTCCTGAATGGCTATCACTAGATATAAACAAAATGAGTGGCATTCTAAAGAGATACCCTGAAATGGGAGAATTGCCGCCAGAATTTAAAGTTCACCAAGTAGTTGAGCTTTACTCTAAATAGTAAGTAATGTTAGACATTCATAAGAATGTCTATAGAGGCAGATTATGCAAGATTTTTATTACAGAAGCTTTTTAACGCCGCGTGTGATTCAAATAAAGAGAATTAGCGCTACGATTGCTGAGATTGTTCTTGAACCCTTTGAGCGTGGTTTTGGTCATACCTTAGGTAATGCCCTAAGACGCATTCTGTTGTCTTCGATGCAAGGAGCCGCACCAGTAGCAGTGGAAATTGAAGGTGTTTTACATGAGTATGCTACAATTCCAGGGGTGCAAGAAGATGTCATTGATATTTTGTTGAATTTAAAAAATGTTGCTTTTAAGTTGCACGATCGTCAGGAAGTAACGTTGGAATTAAATAAAAAGACGCCTGGACCAGTTTTGGCTGGTGATATAGCTTTGGAGCATGATGTTGAGATCATGAATCCTGATTTGGTTATTGCTAATTTGGCTGCGGGTGGTTCTTTAAAGATGCGAATAAAAGTCGCTTTAGGACGGGGTTATCAATCTGTCAATATGAGAACATCTCCCGATACAGAAAGGGTTGTAGGGCAACTTTTATTGGATGCTTCTTTTAGTCCAGTGAAAAAGATTGCTTATCAAGTTGAAAATGCTCGTGTTGAGAAACGTACAGATTTAGATAGATTAATTATTAATATTGAAACTAATGGTACTCTTGATCCTGAGGAAGCTATTCGCGCTTGTGCGACAATTTTACAACATCAGTTAGCTACTTTTGTGGAGTTAAAAGCTGAAGAGTTATTTAAGCCAGAAACAAAAGAAGTAAAAATGAATCCTCTTTTGAAACGTCCGATTGATGATTTGGAACTTACAGTGAGATCGACCAATTGTTTGAAAGGAGAGGATATATTTTATGTTGGTGAATTGGTGCAGTGCACGGAGAGTGAACTTTTACAAACACCTAATTTAGGTAAAAAATCGCTTAATGAGATCAAATCAGTTTTATCTGGTCGTAGTCTGTCGTTAGGTATGTTGGTAGATGGTTGGCCACCAGATGATTTGCCACCATTGCCTGAATTATCGATAAAGGATGCGGATTTAGAAAATATGGTTGTTGTGGACGAAGATAAAAGATTGAAAGCAAAATTAAAGGCTAGGCAAGAAAAACGACAAAATGTAAAAAAGGAAAGTAAAATTGAGAAAGAAGAAATTAGCATTGAAGCTGAAAAACCAGTAAAACCAGTAAAAACAAAAAAAGCTGAAAAAACTGTAGAGATAGAAGAAAAGGAAGTCGTAAAAACAAAAGAAGCAGCAAAAACAAAAAGTAAAACAAAAAAAAGCAAAGCTGAAAAAGCTTAATAGGTGATTCCGCTTTCAGTGGAATTACTTTGCGACGAGTTTTGTGGAGATAAATAACAATGCGTCATAGAAATAGTGGGTGTCAATTAAGCCGAAATAGTAGTCATCGTAAAGCCATGTTTAAAAACATGATGGTTTCTTTGTTTACTAAAGAGACGATTAAGACTACTTTAGTTAAAGCAAAAGAATTAAGGCGTTTTGCTGAGCCAATGATTACGTTGGCTAAGACAGATTCAGTAGCCAGTCGTCGTTTGGCATTTGACCGTTTACGTGATAAAGATGCAGTGCATAAACTTTTTACGGTTTTAGGTAAGCGCTATCAAAATCGGCCGGGTGGTTATTTACGTATTTTAAAATGCGGTTTTCGTCCTGGTGATAATGCTCCTGTAGCTTTAGTTGAATTGCTTGACCAGGAAAAAAGTGAAGCTGTAAAATAATCTAGCAGATTATTTTTCTTATGGTTATTGAAAGGCACAATTTTTTGTGCCTTTTTTATTTCCCCAGGAGCGCTTAAGGTGAATTTAATATTATCCCAGGATTATTCCGCAGTGATCGAAGATGGTTTTTTGTAACCATTTGATTTGCAAAGTAAATGCCTTGGTATGCTTGTTATATATAGTTATGGAGAATATTTTTTAGATTTGTTACAATTAACGGAGTACACTTTGTTTATGTCTATAGGAACATAAGCCATGGCTATATTATCCCCACAAAAAATAACTTTTGCTGATCCAGAAAGTCAACGAACCATACCTGTCTCATCAAACGCTCCAGTTGCCTCGAATAGTTCTTGGTGGAAAAGTTTGGCGAAATGTCTAATTATTTTACCGGTTTTACCGTTAGCCTATTTTGCTGGTCATTTATTACAAGGTTGGTTTGGTAGAAGTGGCAGCGGCAGCCAACCAAATTTCTCATCGGTGAAGTCAGATTCTTCTTTTGAAACTAATCAACATGAACTAGCCGTCAGAGAAGAGGGCAATCTAAACGCATATGCTTCTTCTGGCTCTGTTACACACGTTATTGCATCCATTGCCCCATCATCTTTGATAGATATAAATTCTTTTGACGATGGGTTGCCAACTTTTCCTACAGCAGCGACCATTACTGCGATGGGCACCGCGCAAAATGAAAAAAGCATTACAAGAGAAGAAGGAGTCAAGCAGAGTAACTTTATAACAAAAGTTAAATCAGTTCATTCACCTCATTTTTCGGCTAATTCACTAACGGATGGCTTGGTAGCCTCTTATCTTTTTAAGTGCAATACCATTGATGAGAGCGGGAATGGGAATGATGGTATAGCTTACAATGCAACGTATGTGTCTGATCAATTTGGGAATCCTAATAGTGCATTACATTTTGATGGTTTGAGTACTTATGTTGCATTGGGAAATTTGATTCAGTCTCAGTCTTTTACGTTTGCCATGTGGATAAAAACTAATACCACACAAGTGGATTTCGCAACAATTATTGATAACTATCATAATAACACTATAAATTGGTCAATAGAGCAAAACGGCTCATCTAATAAAAATATATACAATTATGGATATGCTGGAATGGGTTTGTCTATTGATTTGTCATCAAATGAATTGAGTTGGCAACATATAGCCGTAACCAATGATGGAACATTAATTTCCGTATATCAGAATGGGCAATTAGTAGGATCACAAACTAGAGGGTTGGTAAATTACTACTCTCCAAGTTTATGTCTAGGTGCTTGGTGTTATGGTGGTATTGTGTTCGATGATTATCGTTTTTGGCATGGTGATATGAGTGATGTGCGAATTTATAATCGCACTCTAGCTGCTCAAGCAATAACTAGTCTTTACACACAACCCGCACTACCTGACGGCACAGTAATCCATTACAACTTTGCTGGTAATGTAAACGGTCAAAACGGGGTTCGAGATAGCAGTGGCTTTAATAATTTTGCGAACGCTACTAATATTGATTTTTCTGCAACTGATAGGTTTGGGCATGCATATAGTGCCGCTGGTTTTCCAAATAGCGTCGCTGATCCAGCATTAAATCCAGTTATAACCATTCCATACAGCCAGCAAATTTATGGCATGGAAGCTAATAGTAGATTGAGTTTTTCGGTGTGGATTTATGTGAATCAGATGTACCCGTATGGAGCACCTACTTTTCCGATTATCGATGGAAACAATTACCATTGGCTATTAGAGGTCGGTGCTAATCAAGAAGTTTGTTTTTCGTTTACGGGGGATTCGGGAGATTATGCCTGTAGTTCCAACTATCATATACAGACTTTAAGCTGGTATCATATAGTTCTCACATATAGCTTTCCTGGTACCTATAATGTTTTAGTTAATGGTAACATAGTATTGTCTGGTACGGCGGGAGAGGTTCTTCCAATAACAAATGTGCCGATATATGTGGGATATGGTCCAACAGAAGCTCACGAATGGGCAAACGGAAAAATTGCCGATGTGCGATTTTATAATTATATTCTAACAGATACACAAATTTCAGCTCTCCGCGCCCCATATCCAACTGTTAATAATTTTCCCATCAATCAAGGTGGTACAGGATTTTTAACTACCACTGACCTTTATGCAAGTTTTGATGCTTCACTTATTTCTTCGCAAGTTAGTGTAACTTTTAGTAATTTGACACATATTTCATTAAATCCGCTTACTGCTACGTTAGCTAATTTAAATCTTCAATATGCCCATGATTGCAGTCAATTTTCACCGACCGCTATGGTTACATTTTGTGATCCATTTACTTGTGGAATCCCTTTTCCGTTGAGTGTTAGTTATACGTCAATATCCCCTACTATTAACACAGTTCTTGCATCACAGACATCGTGTTGTAATGCAGCCATTGGTCAATCTTATAATTTTATTTTTAATGCTGACACGTTTACCGGTCCATGTGTCACCTTCATCTATACCGCTACACTAGCCGATGGCTCATCACTACCAACCTGGCTTACTTTCAACCCAACCACACGGACTTTTAGTGGCACACCAAATGCAGCTAGCCAAATTGGTAATTTAAATCTTAAAGTTACGGCAACCGACTTTAGCAGTGCTAGTGTAGCAGATACATTTAACTTAAATGTTATTGGAACTTTATCGGCAACTAATACAGTGGCACCAATCAGTTATACAGAAGACACAGAATATAATTTAGCCGATATTGTTATAACCACACCAAGCCTGACAGTAACAACGCAGTTAACTTTAAGTAATCCAGTGTTAGGGGCTTTGTCAACGGCGACAAGCGGTGCAGTGACGTCCACATACAGTTCAACCACGGGAATTTGGCAGGCAAGTGGAGCTAAAGCCGATGTAAACACTTTACTTGCTGGTTTAAAATTTCATCCGGCATTAAATAAACATGATAATTTTAGTGTTGCCGTTAGTATTACTGATGGTTATGGGCAAGTTTTAACTTCAACGATTAGTGCAACAGGTATTGCCGTTAATGATCCACCTGTTGTTAGCACACCGATTCAATCGCAAATAGCCTGTTGCGCAACTAGCATTGGCAATGCTTACAGTTTTAGTTTTGCGGAGAATACTTTTACCGATATTGATGGTGACGCTTTAACTTACACAGCGACTAAAGCCGATGGCTCATCACTACCAACCTGGCTTACTTTCACCCCAACCACACGGACTTTCAGTGGCACACCAAATGCAGCCAGCCAAATTGGTAATTTAAATCTTAAAGTTACGGCAATCGACTCTAGCAGTGCTAGTGTAGCAGATACATTTAACTTAAATATTATTGGAACTTTATCGGCAACGAACACAACGGCACCAATCAGTTATACAGAAGACACAGAATATAATTTAGCCGATATTGTTATAACTACACCAAGCCCGACAGTAACAGCGCAATTAATTTTAAACGACCCGGCAGCAGGAATATTAACTACAGCAACTTACGGTGCGGTAACTTCTTTTTATAATGCTGCAACAGGGGCTTGGTTTGCGACGGGGAATAAAGACAATATCAATACGTTGCTGGCAAATTTAAAATATCAGCCCGCTTTGCATTATCATAATGCTTTCAGTATTGCGGTAAGCGTTGTCGATAGCTTTGGACAAAATTACACTTCCATTATCAATGCTATTGGTACATCATTGACTTACGCTCCGGTTGTGACTAAAAATATTGCTTATCAAGCATCCTGTTGTGTGGCTTTGATTGGTGAAAATTATGAATTTACTTTTGCCAGTGACTCATTTATTGACCCACATGGCGGCACTTTAACTTATACGGCAACACAAACCAATGGCTCACCATTACCAGCTTGTCTGAATTTTAACGCCTTAACACGTACTTTTACGGGCATACCTAATAATGCCAATTTAATTGGTAATTTAAATCTCAAAGTTACGGCAACTAATCCAGAATCGCAAAGCACTTCCAGTATTTTTTCTTTAAATATAGCTAAAACCTTATCGGCTACAAATACAGCAGTAATCATTAACTATATTGAAGACACAGTTTGCAATTTAACTCCCATTATTATTGCTACCCCAAGCCCAACTGTAGCGATACAACTAACCCTAAGTAGTTCAGCGGTTGGAGCTTTATCAACTACAACCTATGGCTCGATAACTTCAACCTATAATCCTACAACTGGCATTTGGCAGGCAAGTGGAACTAAAGCCGATGTGAACACTTTACTTGCTGATTTAAAATTCAATCCTGTTAGCAATAAATATGATAATTTTAGCATAGCTGTCAGCATTACTGATGGTTATGGGCAAGTCTTAAGCTCAATAATTAACGCGACAGGAATTGCAGTTAACGATCCGCCAATGGTTAATCTACCACTACAATCACAAACTGCCTGTTGCAATGCTAATATCGGCAGTATTTATACTTTCACCTTTGCGCCTGATACTTTTACTGATGTTGATCAAGATGTTTTAACCTATACGGCAACCCAAGCAAATGGCGCTTTACTTCCAGTATGGCTTAGCTTTAATCCTGTTATACGCGCTTTTAGCGGTACTCCGTATAATGCAAGCGTCATTGGCGATCTGAGCATTAAAGTTACTGCTTCTGATCCAGGTGGGGCTAGCGCTTACTCTATTTTCAGCCTGCAAATTGCCAAAACTTTATTCGCAACCAATACTGATGTTGCTTTTATTTATACAGAAGACATTACACAAAACCTGGCTCCGATTGCTATAACTACACCCAGCTCTTCAACAGCAATACAACTAACCTTAAGCAATAAAGCAGCAGGAAAATTATCAATAGCAACAAGCGGCGCAGTAACTTCCACTTACGATCAACTGACAGGGGTTTGGCGGGCAAGTGGTGTTCCCGCTAACGTTAACGCCTTGCTTGCTACCTTACAATATTTACCTTCTTCCAACTTCAATGCGGCATTTAGTATTGCTGTAAATATCGCGGATAATTACGGTCAAACTATAACGTCAACTATTACTGTTTTTGGCATAGCAGTTGATGATCCACCAGAACTTATTCTTCCTATTCAACTATACAATTATACAAAAGGAGATGCCCCTTTATTAATAGCCCCTAACCTAACTTTAACTGATGCCGATAGCACTTTTCTAACTAGTGCGGTTGTAAGCATTAGTAACGGGTTTGTTCCTGGAGATCAATTATTTGCTACATCTGTTGTTGGAATTACCTTAGCTCAAGATTTACAACACGGCACTTTAACTATGGTTGGGCTTAAAGCACCCACATTCTATGAGCAAGTTCTACGCACGTTAACTTTTCAAAATATTCAATACAATAGACAACACACCAAAGAAATAACTTTGGAAGTTTCAGATCAAACTAGCAGCAATTATCCAGTTGCAATAACCATTAATTATCAAGTAGTCAAAATGCCACCGACTTTTTTAACCCTTATCTCTACCTACAATACTACGGTTGGTAGGTTGATGGAATTGGATGTTGCTTGTGAAGATCCAAATGGTGATCCATTGGTAGCAACTGCTACCAATGCACCAACATGGTTGAATTTAGCTCTCATAAATTCTATCATGAAGCTTTCTGGTACTGCACAAATGCCACCAGGAACTTATGCTATGCAACTCACTATTTCCAACGGAGTTTTCAACACTTCACAAGCTTTGCGGTTATCGGTCAATCAACCAATTGACAGACCAGATAATAATCCAATATTTTATATTGTTGGGGCAGCAGGAGGCGGAATTTTACTCATAGGAAGCATTATGGGGTTATTGATTCGTAAATCAGTTACAAGGAGGCGCTTGGCGCAGAATTCTTTATATAATATAGATACAGAAATAACGTTAGAGCGTAATAAAAGCTGTCCTCAACTGGTTCCTTCTTTTGAAATTAGATCTGGATTTGTGGAATATTTAAAAATAATCGGCAAGGGTAGTTATGCTGAAGTACATAAGGTTAAATTACTCGAACATGGTAATATGATTGTAGCATTGAAAAAACTAAAATTCTTGCCAACATGGTCTATCAAAGATAAAAATGATGCTATTTCTGAATTTCATACAGAAGTTGGGCTGTTAAGAAGTTTGCCTCATCCTAATATCATATCCGTTTATGGTTGTATTAATAATACGAGTACCTCTACTTATGCTTTAGCTATGGAATTTACTCCTGAAGGATCACTGGATGTTTTTTTAAGAAAAAATGGTAAAAGTTTAGATCTAAAACAAAAATTACAGATAATTATGGGTATAGCTCAGGGATTAAACTATCTGCATACAAGACATGTGGTGCATCGTGATATTAAAAGTTTAAATATTTTAATTTTCCCTGGATTGGTGCCCAAAATAATAGATTTTGGTTTTGCTCATTATTTTGTTTTTGGTAATAAGGAATTAACCCCTGAGGAATTAAGAGTTGGTTCTACTCATTGGGTTGCTCCGGAAATACTCAAGGGGGATAAAGTTGAACCTTACGCTTGTGATGTGTATGCTTTCGGCATAGTGATGTGGGAGATAATATCATGTTTATTACCTTATCAGGATATTCCGCCAAGGCAAATACAAAATCATGTAATGCAGGGAGGAAGACCAGCAATTCCTGACTCAGTGCCAACAGAACTCGCTAAGATTATTACGAGCTGTTGGTCGGGGAATCCAAAGGAGCGTCCACGGATGAATGAAGTGATAAGAGTTATAGCTAGAGTTTTAGAAGAAATAAATGCACATCAAAATGCTCCTGCGCCACGTTTGGATGCACCAATACCCCTGCAACAGCCATCCATATTAGATGCTTCAGTGTCAGTATTGCAGCCGCATAAACCGCGACCATCCTCTAAACCCCAAGCTCATCCACGGCAACAGGTCCCTTTATCACCTTTACCCTCTGGTTCGTCAGTGCAGATGTCGACAGCAAAACCAAGCCGAAGAATAAAGCGTCAGTCGTTACTAGGATTGAATTTTCTTCAAGCGATGTCTAATTCAACAGAGCTTCCACTTCCACCTGTTCCATCTAGACTATCTAATCCAGGTGGACGAAGCGCATTTTTTGCCCAATCTCCATCCCAACTAGAAATGCAGGTGATGACATCTCAGCATATTATAAGTGCGCACTCTGTATTGCCTTGATTTTAAAGTAAAGATTAATATTCTCCACTTCTATTCGTTGTGTCCACTAAATTGTATCAAGAGCAAACAAGCTCGAAAAAGGGAAATTGAAAGATATATCACATTATTTTCACCATTTTTTGTTTACAGTTAAGCATTCCTTTAGTTAATTTCATATTGCCATAACATTGGTGTGTTAAATTTGACTTTTATTGACCTAATAAAATAATGGTGATGATATGCCTAATGACAAAATTAAAACACGACAACCTCGTCGTCAGCCAGGAGATGTGATACTTTTCATACCTTTGCCTCAAGTGCAATCTGGAGCAATTATGCCTAACGTTAATCAGGCAGTTCCGGAATTACCTAAGCATTCTATATTGTTTCCTCGTAAGAAAAAGGATTTAGTGGTTGCTCCATTGCGGGCACCATCTCAAAATGGACCTTCTGGACAATTACCGAGCAACACAACAGATTCAAATATTTCATTTTTTGGTGCAACTGTATGGTCAACCTCCATGGGCGGTGATGGAAATACCCCATTGCATCCGCCTATTCGCGGTATTTGTCAAGAAAGTTGTCGCCTCAAATTTTTAATTAGCTAATTTTACTTGGTTGTAATTTTCTTGTTTGTGGAAATTATTTTTCTTATTTGGATTTAATGTAACAATTTCTGGTAGTGACCA
>Ga0209319_1001178_pt1 | contig 23288 bp, 25 predicted proteins | sample RifGroE2_FD_184000 | JGI IMG/M metagenome (GOLD analysis project Ga0209319, IMG submission 184000) | Groundwater microbial communities from Rifle, Colorado - Groundwater E2 (SPAdes) (version 2) | ecosystem: Environmental > Aquatic > Deep subsurface > Groundwater | place: Rifle, Colorado, United...
CGAATTGAGTCATCTAAAATCTAACTTTGCTATCACCGGTTGGGACATATATCATATAACCTTAACTTAATAAGGTTATCCATATGACTAACATGGCTAAAAAGGAACTTTTCGATAAAACAAAACCTAGATATCTAAAAGCTGACAAAAAAGGCAAAGGTGCGATACTGGACGAATTCTGCTCAAATACGGGTCTCAATAGAAATTATGTGGTTCAAATAATGCAAGCTGGATATGATTACAATCGCGCAAAAAGAGAGGGCAGAAAAAGCAGAAGATGGAAATATGATGGCGATGTCATAAATGTAGTTACTAAAATTTGGGAACTACTGGAATTTCCATGTGGGGCAAGACTACAGCCAGTATTGATTTCAACACTTGATGCAATGGTGCGATCTAAAGAAATTTCTGTGAACAATGAAATTAGGGAAAAACTTGGACAGATAAAATCCAAAACATTAGACCGAAGATTAAAAAAGGAGCGTGAGGTAAGAAAATTAAGCAGAAGTCGAGGAATAACCAGGCATGGCTCGCTATTGAAATCATCAATTCCTATTCGCATCACAAATTGGGACACCAGCGAGGTTGGATTCATGGAGATGGACACGGTTGCCTCTAATGGCGGAGATCCTTCAGGAGAGTGCATATATTCGCTTGATATGGTCGAAATATATTCCGGTTGGTCTGAGCAAATTGCAGTTATGGGTAAAGGCGAGGTTGGGGTGATCAAGGCGGTTGATAAAGTGAAGAATGTTTTACCATTTGAGCTCAAAGGCATGGACAGTGATGGTGGAAGTGAATTTATCAATTGGCATATGGTCAGGTATTGCGAAGAGCACGGATTGTTTTTTACAAGAAGTCGACCGTACATGAAAAATGACAACGCTTATGTGGAACAGAAAAACAATACGCACATTCGTCACTGGATTGGATACGATAGGTTTGATAATCAAAAGCAATTGGATGCCATCAATGATTTGTATCGCAATGAGCTCAGATTATTCAACAATTTTTTCTCTCCTGTGATGAAAATATTGTCAAAAGAAAAAGTGAATAATTCCGTTTGCAAGAAGAAATATGATGAAGCGAAAACTCCATATCAACGACTCATGGAATCAAGTCAACTTTCCCAAGAAAAGAAACGAGATCTGGAAAAATTGTATTTATCTTTAAATCCTGTAGAGTTGAAGAAGACAATCAATAGAAAACTCAAAAACATTAAGAAATTGCAACTTAACTAACATTAGGAAATACATGTCCCAACCATAAGGGGCATAGTTAGATTTTTAAATGACTAAATGCGTATCTCCCTGTCATATATCCCCAAATCCCATCCTCTCCGCCGGGTGGTTTTTTGTTCTCAAAAATGGCTTTTATCGGCTCTCACTGGGTTTTTAGCTTGACAAAAAGTGAAAATAGGAGTATAATCAATGGTTGTATAAATAATGGATTACACTATTTATTTCAACAATAAATAAGACAAGGAGGAAGACAAATGAGAGACAGGACATTGGCAGTTCTTTGTCACGTGGGAGGGTTTATCGGTTGCTGGATTGTTCCTGGAATAGGGGGCATTCTTGTGCCTTTGGCCGTATGGGGATTAGGGAAATCTCCAGACAGAACATTGCTGGATCAGCATGGAAAAGAAGCCATAAACTTCCAGATAAGCGTTTTGATTTACACTGTTGCGGTTGTAGCAGCTTTTTTTACTGGAGCACTTGTATTTACTGCTTCTTCTGCGATGAGTGACAATGGTCTGATGAGTATCTTCTCCATTGGTTCCGGTGCGGCTGTTTTGATCAGTATTGCGCTTTTTGTTTTCTTATTTATTTTCGAAGCAATTTGCGTAATACTTGCAATGACTAAGGCATTCGGCGAACGTCAATGTCATTACCCGCTGACCATGAGGTTGATAAAGTAGGAAAGAAAATCTGTTGTACCTACTACAAACCAAAGGACTTCTGAATTTTCAGAGGTCCTTTTTTCTTTCCAAACACTTTTTCGCGAGAGTGTTTTTTTGTTGTGGATTTATTTGGATTGAAGGAGTATGATTTACAGTATGGAAAATAAGAAAAAACTATTTATCATAGCAGGAATAATTCTGGCTGTTATTGCCGTAACGCTTTTGATGTATCGCATATTTTTCAGCGCACCTCAATCTCAGGAGGAACAGAAAGTTTTTATTGTGAATCGTAATCAAACTGATGCGCAAACTTTGGACAAATTGAAAACTCAGGGATTAATAAGAAACAAGGTTGCATTTAAGATTGTGCGATTTTTTAAGAGAGGGAATATTGAAGCGGGAGGTTATAACGTTTCCAAAAATATGAGTGCGTGGCAAATGGCTAAAAAACTTACTTCAGCTCCTGATCTGAAATGGATTGTTATTCCAGAGGGATATAGAAAAGAACAAATTGGCGAAAAATTGGCAGATACATTTGGTTGGAGCAATGAAGATCTTGATAAATGGAACACGGTTTATACAAAAATGAATATTGATTATATTGAAGGGACATATTTTCCTGACACGTATTTGATTCCAATTGATGAAAAGGGATTGGATATTGCCAAAAGAATGACGCGGCGTTTTGACGAGCAATTTGCTCCATATGTTGGTCAGTTTGCACAGCAGAACATAAAATGGACAACAGGGTTAAAATTGGCTTCAATTATTCAGAGAGAAGCTGCAGGAAAAAATGATATGCCACTAATTGCTGGAATACTTTGGAATAGGCTCAACCAGGACATGAACTTGGAAATCGATGCAACTGTCCAATATGCACGAGGCAAAACAGATATGGGGTGGTGGGCGCCGATCAAAGCATCAGATATAAATAATATTGATTCTCCTTATAATACTTATAAATACAAGGGACTGCCTCCATATCCAATTTGCAATCCTGGATTGGCTGCTATTGATGCAGTTCTTAATCCTGTCCAAACAGATTGCTTATATTATATTCATGATAGCGACAGGCAAATTCATTGTGCCAAAACATATGAAGAGCACAAGGCAAATATTGAGAAATATTTAAAGTGACCTAAATTCTATTTTTGACGGAGTGGTTGACGAATCGTGCAAGAACCTGGATAATTGAATAAAGAAGATTATAAAAATCATAAGAAAATGATTCCGCTATGAAAACACGAGAAAAAATTGTAGATGAAATAATCAATAGAGGCATCATTGTTGAATTTTTGCCAGATAAGGAGTCTTTTAGAAAAAAACTTCTGAGCACAGAGCCGATGAAAATTTATATTGGCGCTGATCCAACTTCAACGTCTTTGCACTTGAGTCATGCGAAGAATTACATGTTGCTGGAGGAATTTCGCAAACTTGGACACAAAGTTTTTGTTTTGTTTGGCGATTTTACTGCTAAAATAGGAGACCCAACGGACAGAGCTGATGCCAGAAAACAACTTACTAAAGATGAAGTACGTGAAAATGTTAGCGGATGGATTGAACAAATCAAGCCACTTATGGATTTTGATGCAACTGTTAATCCTCCTGAAATTGTTTATAATCACGATTGGCTTTCAAAGTTAACCATGGAAGATGTTGTAAATCTTGCTTCTAATTTTACCATTCAGCGAATGATGGAGCGAGACATGTTTGAAAAGCGACTAAAAGAACAAAAGCCTATTTATCTGCATGAATTTATGTATCCATTAATGCAGGGTTATGACAGCGTGGCGCTTGATGTCGATGCAGAGCTTTGTGGCACAGATCAAACTTTCAATGCTCTCGTCGGAAGAACACTTCAGCGCAAATATAATAATCGTGAAAAATCTGTAATTGCCGTTAATTTGATGGAAAATCCCAAAACGGGTGAGCTTATGAGTAAGAGTCGTGGCACGGGAGTTTTTTTGAATTTTTCTCCATTTGATATGTATGGGGCGATAATGTCGCAGCCAGATGAAATGACAAAGATTTTTTTTGTTAACAATACTAGAATTTCCTTGGAAGATATTGATAAAATTCTAAGCGATGAAAATGCTCGTGATGCAAAAATGAGGGCTGCTTTTGAAGTGACCAAGATATTTCATGGGGATGAAAAGGCTCTGGAAGCACAGGAAAAATTTATCAAACTTGTTCAGAGAAAAGAATCCGATGAAAATATTCCCGAAGTCAGCATTAAAGCAAAAGAAATCTCCTTGTATGACATGATCAAGGCTTGTGTTGGAGATCAAATGAGTAACAGTGAAGTGCGAAGGCTTATTGATCAAAAGTCGATCAAGGTTGATGGTGCTGTCATTGACAAAGGAGATGAAATCATAAAAATTCCTGAAAATGGTGTTACGCTTAAAATCGGCAAGAAAAAATGGTTCAAAATATTGCAATAGTTATCTGGCAAAAGACACAAAAAACACTTTTTCGCGAGAGTGTTTTTTTGTTAGACAAAATCAATCCTAGTTGTGTTTTTGAGAAAAGGTGGTAATATTTAAGTGCAATTAAATAAGTAATTAATAAAGAAAAAAATATGGAATCAACGATAATTGGAGTGGTGTTGTTTATCTTGCTTGTTTCTATTAAGCAGATCAATCAATATGAACGTGGGGTTAAATTTACGATTGGAAAATACACTGGAATAATGGAACCAGGATGGAGACTTGTGATCCCGGTTTTTCAAAGTTATCAAAAAATTGACATGAGAATCAAAGCGGTGGATGTTCCAGATCAAGAGGCAATCACCAAGGACAACATTTCAGTTAGCGTTAATGCTGTTATTTATTACAAAGTTGGTAGCGCGGAAAAAGCGATTATTGAAGTGGAAAATTTTTACTTTGCTGTTTCACAATTGGCGCAAACAACAATGCGTAATATTGTTGGAGAAGTTAATTTGGATGAGTTGCTTTCAAATCGTGACACTATAGCTGAAAAAATCAGATTGAGCGTTGACAAAGCTACGGATGCTTGGGGAATTGAAGTTCATTCTGTTGAGCTTAAGGATGTTACTTTGCCTGAAGAAATGAAAAGAGTTATTGGAAAACAAGCAGAGGCTGAAAGGGAAAAAAGATCTGTCATCATCAAAGCTGAAGGAGAGGTTATTGCTGCAGAAAATTTGGCCAAGGCGGCAAATGTTCTCAACAAGGCTGATGGAGCATTGCATCTTAGGACTCTGAGCACCCTAAATGATCTTAGCTCTGATCAGTCCAACACGGTCATTTTCGCAATTCCTTTGGAAATTTTAAAATCTTTGGAAGGATTCAACAAAAAAATATAGCACTTGTTGGCAAATAATTTTGCAGCAAAAAATACTTTTCAAAGGAGGAAAGGGCAATGCAAAAGATTAATTTTTTTGTCGTGGTTCTGCTTATTTTTCCAAGTTTTGTAAGCGCTGCGGAATGGATCAAAAAGGATACAGAACCCGGGAATGCTTATACTGATGTGTATGTTTGGGAAACATGCACAGTAATGGTTCCAGTTGATGGCAAAACCATTTCTCTTGTTGCTCATGAAAAGTGGAGCAATGGCATCGTCAATCAGCAATTTGCACAGGTTGCGAGAGGCAAATTGATTTTGTCCATGACAACGAGAATTGACCCCAACAACACTGACCCTTCGCAAGTATTCGAAAGAATATGTCTTCCTGCAGTCAAAGATTTGCCACCCCAGGTTAGGCAACTCTTTGGAGGATATATGAACATTCGATAGTTGAAGATTGTTGGCGGTTATGAATGGTGGACTGGATAATATTCAGCCACCATTTTTTTTGTGGATTAATTTTCCTTAATAATGTATGATTAGGATAAATAAAAAGTCATATAAAAATAAAAAATATGCTTGAGAAAATTTTGTTGTTTTTCGATAAACTTGAGGACAAAACAAGAAGGTGGTTGAGTCATCGTCCATTGCTCTATGCTCTAATTGGTGGCGTGGGAGTGGTTCTTTTTTGGAGAGGAATTTGGCATATAATGGATTTTCTGATGGCTTATTATTTTGCAGCAACTTCCATAAATAGAAGTGTTGATATTAGTTCCATGCTTTGGTGGGATGCTCCTCTCTCTGCTCTTATTGGACTTATTATGTTAATGTTGACTGGAATTTTTACTTCAAGTTTTATTGGTAATGAAATAATAATTTCAGGCATAAAAGGTGAGAAAAAAATGGTTGAAAAAACAGAAGCTGAAATGCAAAATGAAACAGAGTCACTGAAAAGCATTAGAAAAGAATTGAAAGTCATCTCTAATCGTCTCAAAAAAATTGAATCTTTTTCTGAAAAAGCTAAAAAATAGAAATTAAATGCATAGATTTTTCAAGACAACATTGTCATTTTTTATTTTTCTGTTATTTTTTTCAGGATTATTTTTCTTGATCAAATCAAAAAATAAAAATGTTATTAATGATGTTCAAATTGAATCTTTCCAAACTCATAAGGAAAAAGACGATCGGGATGTTCCTGTAATAAAAAAAGAAATTGTTTCTCCCGAGAAAGAAGAAGTTGTTTTCAAAAATGTTTTGTTGGAGGTGCCTTTTGTTTTGCAGGCTCCCTCTGGAAACTGGGAAAATCCCTTCTTTCAAAATGGCTGTGAGGAGGTTTCTGTTATCATGGCAATGGGATGGATAAAAAGAAAAATTTTCTCAATAGATGAGGCTGAAAAGGAGATTTTGAAAATTTCTGCTTGGGAAGAGGGCGTGTTTGGGCATGCTGTTGATACATCAGTTGAAGATACTGCAAAAATTATACGTGAATATTATAATCACGATGATGTCAAAATATTGAAAAATATAACAGTGGATGATATTAAGAAAGAATTGATGAGTGGAAGATTGTTAATTGTGCCGATGGATGGAAAAATTTTGAACAATCCTCATTATACTCCACCAGGGCCAGATGAACATATGTTGGTTGTTTTGGGTTATGATAATAAAACTGATGAATTTATTACAAATGATCCAGGGACTAAATTTGGAAAAGAATATCGTTATGCTGCGAAAAGTTTTTTCAAGGCGATCTGGAGTTATCCTAGCGGATCTGTTCATGCAGCATATCCTGGAATTGAAAATGCTAAAAAAGATATGATTTCAATAAAATAACATTAAATCCACGTCGTGATATTTGCTTGTAAATGACTTTTTATGAAAAAAATTGCAAAGTTTTTCAAACAATTTTTTCTTATTAATGACACTCCAAGTAGTATTGCTGGAGGAGCTGCTCTTGGAATATTTTTAGGAATATCTCCAGGAGAGGGAGTTGCCACTGCTTTGATTTTGGCATCACTTTTCAAATTGAACAGATTAGCAGCAATGGCTGGTGTTTTGGCAACAAACATGTGGAGTACTGTTGTGGTTATGCCCTTGGCGGCAACTGTGGGTGGATTTTTGTTTGGCGAGAGTAGTGCTAACTTGATTGAAAATTTCAACAAAACGTATCATCTCGGATTGAAATTTTTTCTCAGTAAGGCTATTTTGTTTGATATTGCTTTGCCTTTGGTTGTTGGATTTTTCGTGGTGGCGGGTCTGGTTTCTGTTTTGGCGTACGGACTTATTTTTTTGCTTATTAAGATAGAGAGGGGACAAGCAAGATGAATAATATATATCAGTGCCTGTGCATAAGTTTTTTTGGTAGGTAACATTTTTTGTGGTATAATAAAATTACTTGAATTTGTAATCTCAAATGAGGTTTAAAAAATAATAAAAAAAATATGAACAGAAAATTAGTCAGTGAATTTGCAATTGGTGTTGTGCTTTTGGTTGCGCTCATTGTGGGTGGAATTTTCTTGATAAATAACGCAAAAGAAATTGCCGCCTTGGATGCTGCTGAAAAGCAAAATCAAATGATGAAAAATAATATCGTTGCCATGAAGAATGCCAGGGAGACAAAACAACAAAATGTTGAAAAAGAGAATACTGCCTGCAGTCCTCATTATTATGAAGGAGAGGCCGGCATTGATGGTTGGTTTGTGTCTGAAGGGGAAGATGGAATTATTATTGCAATCAAAAAAAGCGATGTTTCAAAGCTTCCAGCGGTTGATGCCAAGGTTGCTAATAATGCAGAAAACTTGACCGTCAAGCTGATTGATCCTACAGATGAAATAAAATCTCAAATAAAGGCTTCTTCTGAAAAGTCTCCAACCACCGTTAAGATCAAGGGTTATGCTGAAGTTTGTGAGCAGCCACCATTGGTTAGTCTTGAACCAGCCACTGTTGCATTCAAAAAACGTTCATAATGCAAATTTGATTCAAACAATAAAAGCACCTTCTGGTTTTGAAGGTGCTTTTTGAAAATCTTTACTCTGGTTGAAACTGTGTTATGATGATTTTGTAAGATAAAATCGCTAAAGTATGAAAAAAATCTCAATCATAATCCCTGCGCATAATGAGGAAAGAAACATTCCCTTGATTTATGATAAACTCAAGGAAGTTTCTGAGTCATTTCTGGGCAAGTATTTATTTGAAATTATTTTTATAAATGATGGGAGTGATGACGACACTTTTGTTGAAATTGAAAAACTTGCAAGAAATGATGAAAATTTGAAATACATTGATTTTTCAAGAAATTTTGGAAAAGAAACCGCAACTTCTGCTGGGCTAAACAGCTGCAATGGGGATGCTTGTATAATGCTGGATGCCGATTTGCAACATCCAGTTGAACTTATTCCAAATTTCATTGCCAAATGGGAGGCTGGTGCTGAAGTTGTTGTTGGAATTAGAGCTCAAAACAAGAGTGATGGATTTGCCAAAAAAATCGGTTCAGCTATTTTTTATAAGATAATAAATAAGATATCAGAAATAGAGGTTGTTCCAAATGCTACAGATTTTAGATTGTTAGACAGGATTGTTATTGATCAATTTAATAAACTGACTGAAACAAATCGCATGACCAGAGCACTGATTGACTGGTTGGGTTTTCGTCGTGAATACATAAACTTTCAAGCCAACGAAAGAATTCATGGGCAAGCAAGTTATGATTTTTGGAAACTTTTCAAATTGGCAATGAACAGTTTTGTTTCTCTGAGTCTTTTTCCTTTGAAATTGGCTGGAAATCTTGGTCTTGTGATTGTGTTTGTATCTGGTATTTCAGGTTTGTACATTTTGTTGGGAAAATATTTTTTTCACACACGTTTTGCCTCAACATTTTCAGATTCGGAAAATTTAGCCATTTTGATAGTTTTCTTGGTTGGAATAATTCTAACATCTCTCGGGCTTATTGCTCTTTATATTGCCAATATCCATGGTGAAGTTATAAATAGGCCGATGTATGTTGTGCGAAAAAAGAAAATATAATAAAGAAAAAATAGTCAAAGAAATTTCAGGTTTTTTTGATTGACAAAAAAAGGTCTTTAAGGTATACTAATTAGCGACATCATGAAAAGTTCCATATGGAACTTTTTTGTTTTGTTAGAAACAAAAATCTGATTTTGCAATTTCGCAATTTTGGAAATAATAATTAATATCAAACATATTAGTAGAATAAAAAATGTTTTTTTGCAAAAAGTCCCGCTTTTATTTTTTGTGGCAATCTTTTTGTTGCAGTCGTCTGTACCACAAGCCCAGGCTGATATTTCTCCATTGGAAGGTTTAAAAAGGTTTTCCAGAGAGAAAGTTGTCAAAACCAGGAAAATTGAGGTTGAAAATTTGAGCACGCCAGAACAATCACTTGAAGATCTTCTTCAAAAAAACGATGCTGAAATTTTTCTCAAGACACCTGAGGAAATTACTGACCCTCAAGAAATAGAAAAAGCTGTTGATTTTGCTTCAAGCATAACTGGTGTGCGAAAAAATTTCATCATGGGATTATTAGTGGTGGAGTCTGATCTCGGAAGAAATCCCGGCGAATGCACCTATAAAGAGGTTGAGGATGGTGCCAAAATACAACATGAAACTGGAAGACTCAGTTTGCGTGCTTGGCAAACTTTCAAGGAGAGAAGAGAGATAATTAAGGATGTGGCGTTGAGCTTGGGATATGATTATGAAAAGCTTAATGTTTCCTGTAATCCTGGAAGTGCCTATGTAGGAACTGGTGGTGCAATGGGAATTCCACAATTTATGCCTGATACTTGGATGGAATACAAGGATCGTATCTCGGCTGTTGTGGGAAAAGAAAATCCTGATCCATGGGATGAGAGAGATGCTGCAGTCGCTGTGGCGCTCAAACTTTCAGATGTTTATGGTGTAACCGATCACAGCAGAATCGCTGAAAGAAATGCTGCAAAGTTATATTTGTCTGGAAGCACATCGAGTCGTTACGATTGGTATGCAAATCAAATTTTTTATTGGGCTGAAAATTACAAAAATTTAATAGGCTAGTCGCAGATAGTTTAAAAAGATTCGCTCGTAAAGAGTGAATCTTTTTTATTGTTAATAATAATGGATATTGTTTGTACTACTTTCGACATAGTAAAAGAAAAAAATATGCTAGTATTTGCTGCTCTAATGCCACATCCGCCAGAAAGTGTTCCAGGAATTGGAAGTCCTGATGATTTTGTTGTGATTCAAAAAACTTTGCATTCATTTGAAAAATTAGAAAAAGACCTTAGGAAGGCTGATCCGGACACTATTTTGATAATTTCGCCACATGCTCCCATGGATAAATATTCTTTTGTTTTAAATTCAAGCAGTGAGCTTAATGGAACTTTTGAAAATTTTGGCTTAGAGAGTGTTTTGGTGTATGACAATAATATAGAGATTGCAGACAAAATTAGCTTTGCTTGTACACTAAATGAAATGCCATGTCTTTTGCAAGGACACTTTTTGGATCACGGCGCATTGATTCCAATTTATCATCTGACAAAAAAATATTCCGCAATCAACATGCCAAAAATTGTTCATCTTTCATTTTCTTTTATGAATTACGAAAGACATTATCGTTATGGGGAGATAATACGTGGTGTTATCAATAGCTATAAAGGACGAGTTGCTGTAATTGCTAGTGGAGATCTTTCGCACATCATTGGGCTTGAAAAATCAAAAGACGCTCTTCGTATGGCAGATGAATTTGATCATGAAGTTATGCGTTATTTGGGTAGCAATGATTTAGCTAGCCTAATGAGCTTGGAAGACAAAGATGCTAAAAAAGTTAGAGAGTGTGGAATGCGTTCCATTGTTATTTTGCTGGGTATTTTGCATGGCAAGCAATATGAATTCAATCTATTGAGTTACGAACGGCCTTTTGGCGTTGGCTATTTAACTGCAAGATTATTATAAATGGCGGCGGCATGTTTTTGAGGTTGCCTTAATGGGTAAAAAATGATAAAATATATTTAATAATATGTTTTTAAGTCAGCAAAGAAACTCATGAATGAAAAAATAGTGATTTATACTGACGGTGGTTCTCGTGGAAATCCTGGGCCAGCTGCAGTGGGTGTGTATATTGAAACTTTGGGAAAAAAAATAGGTGAATGCATAGGAATAAAAACTAATAATGACGCTGAATATGAGGCGTTGATTTTGGGTTTGCAAAAAGCCAAAATATTTCTAGGCAAAGAAAAAGCAAAAAAAACTGAGTTGGAATGTTTTTTGGATAGCGAATTGGTGGTCAAGCAACTTAATCATGAATATAAATTAAAAGAACCTCGTATCCAACAATATTTTATTGAAATTTGGAATTTGATGCTTGAATATAAGCGGGTTACTTTTACTCATATTCCTCGTGAAAAAAATAAGGTTGCAGATGCCTTGGTAAATGAGGCTCTGGATGGTCAGTGCAAGCAAAACTCACTGCTGTGAAAATTTCTAATTTCTAATTTCTAAACAATTTCCAATGACTAAATGATTAAATTTTTAAACAATCGTAAAATTAATACATTGTTTGAAAATTGAAAATTGAAAATTGAAAATTAGAAGTAGTTTATGTCTAAGAAAAAAAAGTGGATTATCTGGAGCATTATCTTTGTTGTCGCTATCGGTGGGATTATTTTTTATTTTAAAAATAAAAAACCTGTGACAACTTATACCACAGCCGATGCAACAAAGGGAACCCTTGCCCAAACTGTTTCTGTGACTGGTGATTTGGTTGCTCAAGATGAGATTACACTTAATTTTGAACTTGGTGGTCGTGTAAGTAAGGTTTTTGTAAAACCAAGCAATAAGGTGGCTGCTGGTGATCCTATTGCAACACTTACTGATGCAACCTTGCAAAAGCAACTGGAGCAAGCGCAGGCTGGTCTTGATCAGGCAATTGCTAATGCTGGATCAAACAGTGATGCTTTTCGTGAAGCAAATGTTGCGAAAAATAATGCTGAAGACGTGTATGATCAAACAAAGTCACTTAATGAGCAAAATATTTCAGCAGCAAAAAAGGCTGTAGACAATGCTCAACAATACTATGATGATACTCGAGATGCATATTTGAGTGGTGGCTCGTTGGTTTCAGCTAAGCCAACTGTTACTGCTGCTGAAAATAGTTTGAATGCAGCAAAAGAAGCACTCAAAACAGCGGAAGAGCAAGCTGATCTTTTAAAAATAAATGCTCAAAACTCAATAGACACAGCTAAAGCAAAAGTTAAAACAGTGGAATCTGATTTTGCACGTGCTTCAAGAGATGCTTCTGTTGCGCAGGCAAGATCACTTTTTGATCAAGCCGTAATAAATCTTTCAAAAGCGACTCTTGTTTCTCCAGTAAATGGAATTATAACCGAGGTAAATAATAAGCCTGGTGAAATTTTAGGAACTGGTGTGATCAAAGAAACTTTTTCTCGCGTAATGTCTTTGGATTATATTATTGAATCAAAGGTTCCAGAATCTGATATTGTGAAATTAAAATTAGGACAGCATGCCAAAATTACTTTTGATGCGCTGACCACAGATGATATTTTTGATGGCGAGGTTATTGAAATTGATCCTGCTTCAACCACAATTCAAGACGTTGTTTATTATCAGATCAAACTTAAATTAAATTCAACCGATGTTAGAATTAAACCCGGCATGAGCGCAAATATTGATATTGCCACATCGCAAAAAGATAATGTGGTTTCAGTCCCATCTCGCGCGATAAAGATTGAGGGAAAGAAAAAGTACGTCGATGTTTTGCAAACTGATAACACAACGAAAAAAGTTTATGTTGAAACAGGGCTGGAGGGGGATGAAGGGATGGTTGAAATAAAATCAGGATTAAATGGCGGCGAGAAAGTGGTGACGTTTGTAACGGTAAAATGAAATTTTATCCATATTCCTCCCCTCCTCAGATGAGGAGGGGTTGGGGGAGGTTGAGCGAAGCCTGGCAAAAAAAGTCTTGAAGAATATTTGCAAGGCCCTGCTCAACCTCTCTGTCCCGATTCCGTATCGGGACATCTCTCCTCATCTGAGGAGAGAATGACAAGGAAAAATTATTAGTATGCAAACCATACACAGTATAAAAACAAAGGAGATAATAAGAAAGAAGCTCAGAAAAGATGCTACACCTCAAGAAATAATTTTATGGTCAAGATTGCGCAGAGGAAAACTGGGATATAAATTCAGAAGGCAACATTCTATCGGAAAATACATTGTTGATTTTTATTGTAGCGAAAAGAAATTAATTATTGAATTAGATGGTTGGCAACATAGAGAAGAAGTTAATGACGGATATGATATTGAAAGAACAAAATTCTTAGAATCACTGGGGTATAGAGTTTTAAGATTTTGGAATAATGATGTTAATAAAAATATAGAAGGTGTTGTGTTAAAAATTGAAGAATTTTTGAAAGGCTGAGCTCAACCTCTCTGTCATGAGTACATGACATCTCTCCTTATCTGAGGAGAGAAGGACAAGGAGGAAATCATTTTTTGTAAGTAAAAAGAGATATGAAATTAATAGAAGTAAATAATCTTAGCAAAACATATTCCAATGAAGGCGTGGAAACTCCGGCTCTGAAGAGTGCGACTTTTACGATTGAGAAAGGGGAGTTTGTTTCGATTATGGGGCCAAGCGGCTCTGGCAAATCAACCATGATGCAGATTCTGGGAATGCTTGATCGAGGCAGTGGCGGCTCATATTTTTTTGAGGGTGTGGATGTGAACAAATTCGAAGATGACGAGCTGGCAAAAATACGCAACAAAAAAATAGGATTTATTTTTCAATCTTTCAATCTTTTGCCGCGCACGAGTGTATATGAAAATGTTGAATTGCCGCTTTTGTATGATGATGATCATTTGGAAACGCACAATGGGGAAAAAATAAACAAAGCTCTTGATGCTGTCGGCATGAGCCATCGTACTAGGTATCTTTCCAATCAACTTTCTGGCGGCGAAAAACAACGCGTTGCAATTGCTCGCGCTTTGGTTAATGATCCGGAAGTTATTTTTGCTGATGAACCGACTGGAAATTTAGATTCCAAATCAGGTCTTGCCGTGATGAGGATTTTACAAAATCTTAATAATGATGGACATACGGTTATCCTGGTTACTCATGAAACTTATACCGCTCAACATGCGAAGCGTATTTTGAACATGAAGGATGGACAGATTGTTTCTGATGAACTCGTGAAAAATCGCTTGGTCGCAGATGGGGAAGGAGAACTGCTAAAATAATTTTTAATTTTCAATTTCTAATTTCTAAACAATTTATAATGATCAGATTTCAAAATGTTTGAAAATTAAATCATTTAGAAATTGAATATTGTTTGAAAATTGAAAATTAGAAATTGAAAATTGCTGACTTGATAAAATATGTGAATTTCTAAAAATACATGAAGCTAAGTTCACCAATCAAGATCTCGTACGATAATCTGATGGCGGCAAAGTTCCGCTCGTTTTTGACGATACTGGGAATTATTATTGGAATTGCCAGTGTGATTATTGTGATGGCGGTTGGCGCAAGCGCCCAGCAATTAATTTTGGATCAAGTTACGGGTATTGGTTCAAATTTAGTAGGAGTTTTGCCGGGAGCTTCAAATGACAAAGGGCCGCCAGCTTCGGTTTTTGGTATTGTGACCACCACACTTAAAGTCAAGGATTTGGATGCTATTTTGCTGAAAAAAAATGTTCCGAATGCTCTGGCAGCTTGTGGTTATGTTAGTGGTGTTGCAACTATTAAATATCGAGAAAATTCAACCCAGGGAAGTTATCAAGGAGTGTCTGCTTCTTTTGTTGAGGTGGAAACAAATGATTTAAAAGGTGGTAGATTTTTTACTAACGAGGAAGATGCTGGACTTGCCAGGGTTGCTGTTTTGGGTGCTAAGCGAGCGGAGGATCTTTTTGGTACTGAGGATCCTGTTGGAAAAATTTTCTCTATCAAGGATGTTAATTTTACGGTTGTTGGCGTTTTTGATAAAAAGGGATCATCTGGTCTTACTAATGCAGATGAACTTACTTATATTCCAGTGCAAACAGCTCAAAAGCTTTTGCTTGGTATTGATTATTTGAATTTTGCTAGAATTAAAATTGACTCTTTGGATAACATGTCACGCGCCGTGGCAGATATTAAAGTTACACTTAGAACGCAGCATCGTATTAAAAATTCCTCAGACGATGATTTTTCTGTGCGCGATACTGCACAAGCAATTAGCACTATTACAAACATCACAAATGTTTTGAAATATTTTTTGGTAGGAATTGCGGCCATCTCTCTTTTGGTTGGTGGAATCGGGATCATGAATATTATGCTTATTTCAGTGCAGCAAAGAATTCGTGAAGTGGGCCTCAGAAAAGCAGTGGGAGCTCGCAGGCGGCATATCATTACGCAATTTTTGATTGAGTCAGCTTTCTTAACTTTCGCTGGTGGAGTGGTTGGAATAATAATTGGAATTTCGATTTCATTTTTGGCATCGATAATAATAAACTATCTTGGTTATACCTGGCAGTTCATCATTTCGTTTGGTTCCATTATGGTTGCAACTTCGGTGTCGATTTTGATTGGAGTTTTGTTTGGATTGTATCCTGCACTCAAGGCATCTCGTATATCGCCGATGGAGGCACTACGCTATGAATAACCAAATCTTTAATTATCACTAGTATGTCATGCTGAACTTGTTTCAGCATCTACTCACTTAATTTTAGTAAACTTGCGACAATCGAGATCCTGAAACAAGTTCAGGATGACACCATGAATTAAGTTAATATTATTTTATGTTTAGAAGATTTTTATTATCAATTAAATTTGCTTCAAAAAGTTTGCGACATAATGTTGGCAGGACTGCTTTGACATTGGTTGGTGTGGTGGTCGGAATTATGTCAGTAATTGTGGTTTCATCAAGTGGGCAAGGCGTGAAAAATTATATTTTGGGACAGTTTGATAGTTATGGTTCAAATCTTATTCAGATAGAACCAAAAGTTCCCTCTACTGGAAAAACATCTTCCGCCAATGCTACTGGGCAAGCACAGGGAATTCAAATAACAACTCTCAAAATTTCAGATGCCGAAGTTCTTAAAAAAATTCCCAATGTTGATGATTATGTTGCCGGAACTATTGGTCAAGAAATTTTTAGTTATCGCGGAAACAATAAAAGCACCATGATTTATGGGGTGGGAGCTAATTGGCTCAATGTTGATACTGCCACTAAAGTTGCTCAAGGAGTTTTTTATACACAGGCTGAAGATGATAGTCTTGACCAGGTTATTGTTATTGGCCAGGATATTAGAGATGAGTTGTTTGGTAGTGAAGATCCTATCGGAAAATCAGTAAAAGTCAAAGGTTCAAATTATCGTGTTATTGGAGTTTTGGAGAAACGTGGGACTGTAACTTTTGTGAATTATGACGAACTGGTGTATATGCCAGTGCAAACTTTGCAGAAAAAAATTCTAGGTGTGGATTATTTGAAATTTATTTCAGTTTTGGTCAAAGATTCTAATTTTATTGATGTGACCGCAGCCGACATCAATGACACCATGAAACGTTTGCATAAAACGTATAAGGCAGATCAGGAGGATTATGCAATCACAACCATGCAGGAAGCGCAGAAGATGATAAATGATGTTTTTGGTACGATTAATATTTTGCTTTTGGCTCTCACCTCAATTTCGCTTTTGGTGGGTGGAGTGGGAATTATGAATGTTATGTATGTGGCGGTGGTTGAAAGAACTTTTGAAATAGGACTTAGAAAATCGGTGGGAGCAAGAGCTGCTGATATTCGTAATCAATTTTTGTTAGAAGCTGTGCTCATAACCTTAATGGGTGGAATAGTCGGCATCTTTCTGGGTTATTTAATCGCGCTTGGTTTTTCTTATGTACTTTCACTTCTTGGTTTTTCTTTACAATTTTCAGTGACATTTGCTTCAATAATTTTGGCTACTGGATTTTCCACAGCTACTGGAATTATTTTTGGTTTTTATCCAGCATACAAGGCTTCAAAACTTTCGCCTATGGAAGCACTTCGAAAAGAATAATTCCATACTACTTCCTCCCCTTGGATAAGGGGAGGATTGAGGTGGGGTTGAGCCTGGCTCCTCTCAACCTCTCTGCCCAAGGGGTATCTCTCCTTATCTAAGGAGAGAAAGAAGTTGAAGAAAACCCTCTTATTATTACACAATATTTTATGCAACCTCGCAAGTTGTAGGTTTTATGCGGTTGTGGTAACATGTAGGGACAAATTAAACAGTAAAAAACAGGTTCACCTAGTTAAATAACTTTAAATTTCTTAAAAAATTTAAAGTTAAGATTTGGCAAGGTGGATTGATGTATGCACTATAACAACCTAATCTAGGATAAGTTGGTTCTAAATAAAGCGTAGGGCCAAATCTTATTTAACCGGGTAAATGCATCAAGATAAAAAACGAGCTGAACCTGAGGAAATTAAGGAGCTTGAGTTGGAAAAAAAGTTCGAGCAAGAAAATATTTTGGAAATTGAGGTTGAAGAAGATCCTCAAGTGATGGCTTCGGCTGAAAATGGAATATTGTCAGATGAAGTTCTTGAAAAGAAAAAAAGAAGAGAAGTTATTTTTGAAATGATGTTGTTTCTTGTGTTGGGAATGCTTTTGGGTGTTACACTCAAAACTGAAGCTATCAAAAAAGTTACTATTGGTTTTAATGATTATCAAATTGTAAAACCAGCGGAAAGTTATGACGTCGCGGCATTGAAAAAAAATCTTGATGAGCAAATGGCAGAGCAATCCGCCTCGGTTCAAGGAGATAATTTGCCAACGCAAGACGGACAAGCAGTTCAACAAGCGCAACCCCAATAATAACAATTGTTAATTTGTAACTAGTAACCAAAAGAATCTCAGTTAAATAGTACGGATTACCGTAATTTAACCAGCCTCGACTAGACGTCAAGTCTAGGCGGGCGGGACAAAAAAATATGGAAGATGAAAAAAAGGATCAAGCGACTGATGAACAATATGTTCAATTGGGAGAGATTCAAGAAGAAGTTGAAGAAACTGAAGAAGAAAAAAAAGATAAAAAGATAAAAAATTTGATCTCAGCAATAATTTTGCTGGCAGGTTTATTCGTTGGTAGTCTTTTTGTTGATGTGGCACAGATGGTGCGTGGTGGAGGATTTTCTGAAAGAGCACTCAAATCCACAGATGTTTTTTCTTCGGGAGGAAAAACATGGGTAGCATACTCAGAGCCTCTTGTTAAAGTCCAAGTTATTTCAGATGACACTTGTGAGGCTTGCAAGCCAGATGAGGTTTTGATTGGTCTAAAGCAAGCATTGCCAACAATTTCAAATGAGAAAATAGATTTTAATTCAGAAAAAGGAAAAAAAATTATTGCACAGTTTGAAATTAAGACAATTCCAGCATTCATTTTTTCAAAAGAAATTGAAAAAACTGAGCTTTTTGCAAAGGCGCAGCCATTTCTAAATAAACAAGGCGAATCATATGCCATAAAAAGTGCTGAGGCTGGATTTCCAGTTGGAAAATACATTGTAGCTCCACAGATATCTGAAAAAGATATTACAATTGGTTCTTCTGAGTCAACAGTAAAAGTTGTTGCATTTAGCAATTTTCAAAGTCCTAGTGATAAAAAAGCGTATGCTGAAATTATTACCCCAATGTTGAAAGAGTATGGTGATAAAGTTCAATTGGATTTTAAAAGCTATGTACCACCAACAGCAACTCAGGGAACTGGTGCAGCTTTGGCTGCAGCTTGTGCAAATGAACAAGGAAAATTTGTTGATTATGCTGGTAAGCTTTTTGCTTCTCAGGACGCTTGGGGAAAAGCTAAAGATGCCACACCAATTTTCAAGGGATATGCTGCAACAATTGGTCTTAAGCTCGCAGATTTCAATAAATGTTTGGATGATAAAAAATATCAAGATCAAATTACTGCGAATGTTGCAGAGGGTCAATCATTTGGATTGCAAGCAACACCTTCAATTTTCATTGGAACAGATTTGCAACTTCCAACTGCAAAATATGATGACATGAAAAAAGTCATTGATGAACAACTAGCAAAATAACAAACAACTTACAACAAACAACTTACAATGGAGGGTGATTAGCTGTCACCCTCCATTTGTATTTCCTGGTTGTTTGTTGTCAGTACTTAGTTGTTGGTTGATATTGTTGACAACATCTTTTGATCTGCTATAATCATGGTATGAGTATAAACAAACAAAACCACAATTTAATACAGTTTATGTATTTTTGGTTTACGGGCCTTCAAGGTCGGTTTGTTTTTGTTAATTGTGAATAAAAGATAAATTCACAATTGACAGTAATGAGCTGGCCTTCACTGGTCAGTTTTTTGTTGTTTAAAAAAAGAATAAAAAATTAGAAAGGAGAAATTTTTTATGTTAGAATTAGCTCTGAATGTTTTTAGTGTCCAAAGTGGAGTTCATGGCTTTAGATTGGTTGGCGAGGCCAATACTGCTTCTGCTGATTTTTGCAAATCAATAGGTGATAGCATTCGCAGAAAGCATGTTGGTATTACTCTAGATCAAAAAAGATGTGTGGTAAGTATTTTAGGGGACAATGTTTCTATCAATTTTACTCAAAAGCCAAAAGAAATGGAAAAAATTTCCAGTGTATTGCGTGGAAGCATAAGTGTGGAGGATTATGGTGACGGAGAGTTTTCTGGCTGCATGGTAATAGGTAGATAATTTGGAATGTTCCTTGAAGAGGATTTGCATGATTTAATGCGAATCCTTTTTTATTGAAAATTTTGTTAAGAAAGAAAATCTTTCTTGAAAGCAGTTTCATCAAAAGAATATTTTCCCTCAAAGAAAGTGATTGTTTTGTTGACACTTTTGACAGCATTTTTTATGCAAGCAGAAGCTCCAGGTGATGGTGTAATGTTAAAAAGTATTTTTTCTCCTTCAATTTCAATTTCTCCCATCTGCAATTTTTGTGTTTTGTTATTAATCAGCTGTGGTCTGATGCCAGCCTTAGTTTTGCCATTCTTAAAATCCTCATATCTTAAGGTTGGAATTATTTTTTGGCACATTTTTGCATATGCTCTAGGACCAAAGTAAGGAATTTCGTAAATTAAATTTTTCAGTAAAAAAGTCAGCAATGTTTTTTCCGAGAGAACTTTTAAGAGAGCAATGGCTGACTGTTTATCGCTGAGTGTTGATTTGAGAAAATCTCCAAATGTTGCAATATTGTTTCTTTCAAGAAATGGCATAACATTTGCAGTTGGCCCAAAGCGAGTCTCATTTTCATTGTGAATGTTGGGATCGCCATGTACTCCAGCAAAAGGAAGTTTACCGCTTTGCATGGTATAAACCTTGCCGTTTAAAACTTTTCTTGAAGAAGTGTAAAAATTTCCACCAACAGGAAGTATGGAATATTCTTCACCATATCCAAGTTCCTTGGCAAACATCAAGCTGTGAGAACACATCGCAACCACAACAACATCAGCCCAAAAAATTCCATTGTTTGTTATGATTTCAAATCCACCATCTTTCTTGGCGATGCTTGTTACCTTTGTGTTTGTAAAAATTTCAGCGTTGGGATTATTTTTGGTAGCTTCTTGTGCTAAATTTTTAGCCAAAGCTCCAAAATCAACAACCCATCCATCTTCACTATATCCAGCCATTATTTTTTCGGATTGTTTTCTGCCGCTTACTATTTCTGGTTCAATCTTGGCTATTTTTTCCTTGGTTATTTTTTTGAAATTTGGAAATATTTGTTCAAATTCATTTTGTCTTTTTTCAAATGTTGCAACTTCTTTTTCTCCAACAGCTAGTAACATTTTATGAGATTTTTTATAAATGTCACAATCCTTTTTGTCCAATCTTTCAAGGTAGCGAACAACCATTTGTGAAGCTTCTTTGGATGACGATGCTTTTTCTGTGGAATAGTTTGCTTCAATATCTCCAAAATGCAGAGTTTGACTGTTGTTGTTTTCTTTGGAATTTATTTCTCCTAATTTTCCAGCTTTTTCTATTAAAGCAATGGAGTTGATGTTGGTGTATTTGCTTAAGATATGAAAAATTGAGCTGCCGGTAATGCCTCCTCCCAGAATTGCAACTTGAATTTTTTTCGTTTCGTTTTTCATAAAAATGTGTGCATATTATTTGTTAATTTTTCCCGACTGCTGTCGGAATTGTTGTCTGGACAGAATCAAAGATTCTGAAAGCCAACAAAAAAATCGGCTCTGTGTGAGTCGATCTTGTTTTGCGAATTCAAATCAAAACCGACGATAATCAATCACAATTATCGTCATTATTCAAGGTTGTAATTTGTGTCAGATACCTATTCATATATTTAGCTTATCAGAATTATAAAATTTGTCCAGCCCTTGTGAAATGAAATTTAGTTTTTATTGATATTTGTGATATAATTTAGATGCTTAAAAAGTAATAAAATAAACAATGAAAAATCAAAAAGTTAGCACGGGACTTGGGACAATTGTGCTTGTTATTTTTTCAATTGCTGCAGGTATGCTTGTGTGGCAAGTTATGAAAAATAGAGAGGTTGCGGAGGCACCGCAAAACGTTGTTGATGTGAAAAAAAACATAGTTATACCACAGAACAAACAAGGGGCTCAACAAGATCAGTCTAAAACACAAACAACAACTAATAATTCCAAATCAACCATTATCACTAAAATTAATGATGATAGAAAAACTTGGAAAACTTTCCATGATAATAATGGTGGAATTAAATTAAGCTACCCATCTGAGCTATCCTTAAATACATTACGAAAAGATATCATCTTAGGCATTTATTCAATAAGTCCTGAAGATGCTTACTATGGAGTACCCGATGCCATGATAATGAACCAGCTTATTATTTATTATGATCAAAAAAACATATACGAGATTATAGAAAATAAAAAGACAAACAATCCTGAAAATTTTACACAAAAAACAATAGAGATTAATAATATTTCTGCCGAACAAATATCCTATAAAGGAGCTTATGCTGGAGAGTTGTGGATTAATAAACTAATAAAAAAAGGAATTGGTACAATCGTAATTTCTTACCCAGGTGATAATCAGGAAAATGTAGACATTTTTGAAAAAATAATTTCAACTATACAGCTTTAAGGATTATTTAAGCAGGAAATTAAAAAGGGGTTCTGCAATTTTGCAGAACCCCTTTTTTCATTGTAAACCGGATACTATTCGTAGGTAACCAGTTCAGGGTTTACGAAGTGTTCAGGGTATGCTGGCTTTGAATCGCAATTATTTACTGGAAGAGCACCTTTGTCTGAAGTTCCAGATAGAAACGGAGCCATTCTGATTCCAAGGTGAAAGTGTGTATTATCGCCCAAATCAGCTACAGTTGCAATTTGTTGATCTTTTGTAACGTGATCACCAACACCCAGGTTTCCGTACTTGATAACATGCCAATACACTGTTGTGAATTGATTATTATCATCTTCAATAACAATTGCATCGGCCCATTCACTATGTTGACCAGTGAATATTTCCCTAACTATTCCTGTGTGAGCAGCATGCACCTCATCCGTTGTGGTAGCTTGCAAATCAACGCCAACGTGTTTTTCATATGTTCCAGATGGACATTGACCAGGAGTCCAAGTGTCATTGAAATAGAAATGTGATAATTTTCTTGCCGCAAGTGTTCCAGAAAGTGGAAATTTCAATACGGGCAAGAATTGAGCTGTTAATTCCTTGTCACCGCTCATGTTTATTGTTAGTGGGTTATCAGTGGAATTGATAGTTCCATCATTCCAGAAAGCGAAAGTATAACCACTTGACGCTGTTGGCGTGAGAGACACGCTCCCTAGAGTGAACGATCCTGTGCAAGTGCCATTCGAACATGTAAGACAATTCGGATCACTTGCCACCGTTCCGCCTACTTGCGGATTGAGTGCGATGGTAAGCTGGAGTGGAAAAGCAGTGTACCAGTTAGCTGCAAAAGCGACAGTAACACCATTTACCTCATAAGGGCGCTGTTGCCAAACTTAAAAAATTTTACATTTTGGTAAAAACACAATAAATTTCAATCGAATACATTGAGCTCTATTGTATTTTTATCAACTCTCGATACTTTTTTAACTTTTCTTCTCCAAATC
>Ga0209319_1001186_pt1 | contig 23121 bp, 15 predicted proteins | sample RifGroE2_FD_184000 | JGI IMG/M metagenome (GOLD analysis project Ga0209319, IMG submission 184000) | Groundwater microbial communities from Rifle, Colorado - Groundwater E2 (SPAdes) (version 2) | ecosystem: Environmental > Aquatic > Deep subsurface > Groundwater | place: Rifle, Colorado, United...
AATTATCCATTAGGTTGTTTTAATTATGGAAAGTATCTTTTCAGGTTGGGTTATCTTGAGAAAATGCAGGACGTTTTAGTTGCTTTATTTTAGGATATTACAATATGAATCATCTTGCTTTTATCAAGGGGAGAGAACCAATCGATTTAAGTCGAGATCTAAAGCTTGCTATAGGCGAATATGCGCCAGGTAATCAAGTGATAGCTTCGAAACTTCTATTTAATATAGATGGTATAAAAGTTTTAAAAGACAAAAAAATCCCAGAAATTAATTATGCTATCTGCCTTCATTGTAATAGATTTTATAAGGATAAAGATATTCCTGAATCAAAGATCTGTTGTGCGGATACATTAGAAATAAAGCAATATCTCACGCCTGAATATGGATTTATTTGTAATAAGGTGCCAGAAAAAGCCTTAGGACGATTACCTAATAGAGATAGAGTAGTAGATATAGAAACTTTTGCAGGTCCCTACGACATGCAGTTTAAACCTTTCATTTTAGGATTTCATAAATATTTAGAGTCTCAAGGAAGTATCGCATATATTAATACTAATAAAAAATTTGGATATCATTTTGATAAAAACACTGGCGAATCAAAAAATGTAAAAATAAAATCAAATTTGCATTTAGGATATGATTTTGCAACAGATATATTAGCTCTATTACCTAGCGATATTGTTTCACAGTTTAATATTTATAATCTTCAAAATAAATATTGGCCCAAGGATATTTTTGATGGTGATGAGAATAAAGCCTTTTGGTATTCAATAATTTTTGGAATTATTAATACAGCTTGTGAATACTTAGACCTTGATGATCGAGCACTAAATGGTCTCGTAACTCGTATTAATGGCAAGGATACTTTAATCATTTATGATACGGTTCCTGGTGGTGCAGGATTTTCACGACGTGTTCATGATAATTTCTCGGGGATAATAAATAGTATAGTAAATAAAATGGAAAAATGTAGTTGCGACAGCAGTTGCTATAACTGTTTGCGGGGGTATAGTAACCAGAAACATCATTATCGATTAAATAGGTTAGCAGTAATTGATTATTTTAATGCTGTTCTTGGTAAAGAATAGGTATATTAAGGCCAGTAGTGTTTTAATAAGTTGCACATATATAGACAATAAATAATATTACGAAAATAGTGAACCAAAGGAGCAATAATATGGCATCAAATAAACAAGTCGGATGGTTTTTGGTTATTGCTAAAATTATAGACTGGGTTGGAAAGGCAAGCCTGAGAATTGCTAGAGGGAAATAAATTACGATTAATGGGCATTATTAGCTTATGCCTTATAAAAAAGAAAGTGAGAATATTGAATGGTCCATGAACATAACTTGGTTGATGAAAAAGAATTAGATAATGCTGGTAAATTAGGGTATATGAGTTTAATGGTCGGTGAGTATACGAATTATGATGTAAAAAATAATGGTTTAAATAATGGTATTGTTGTACTTGCTATGACGATGTTTCTGCGTCCTGAAGAATTTTCCAAGAAAGAAGTATCTTTTGTAAGAAATGAAATTAGAAAATATTCTGAGACAGGGGGATTCAGCTGGAGTTTGGGATTTGATACCGAACCGCCAGATGGCGGACCTAGTTTTTTCGATTTTACTAGTTTGAATTAAATTCTAAATAAAGGATAATTCAGTCATTTCAGGATATATTGAAAATAAATTATAAATATTTCCCCAAAGTAAACCATAAGTTTACTTTGGGGATGGCTATGAATAATCGTATGCTGAATATTTGTTGTGATAATTTTTAATATCAAACAATACCTGACCTGACAGTGATCAATGATAGAAATGTATATACATGCCAATAAGTATATGCATTTCTATCGAAAACAAAAAATAGTAATGTGCACAAAATGCACTTTACTAATGAAGGAAATGTTTGTTATATAGTTCTAGTCGTAATATATTTGTCCAGTTTATTTGATAAAAAACTGGACATTTTGATGTTTATTAAGCAATATTCAATTGTATGAAAATCTCTAAATTAATTGCAAATACAATAGATAGGCTGCCAAAAGGCTATGTGTTCACCTATAATGATTTTATAGGTGAGTTGGATAAGGTGGAATCCCTCATTTAAACATTGAATCGCATGAATCTTAAGATAAGTAGTAGTATTCGTGTGCAAAGCATTAACTGAGTTTTAAAGAAAACAATACAATACGGACATTTACGGACATTTTTGCGGGCATCGACATCGTATCCTTTAATATAGAAATTGATTTCGTAAAAATTATTCGATCATGATATGATTAAACCTATTATGAAAGAACTCGAAAACATTGATAACGGCGAAGTACATATTTACCAGTCTCCAGAAGGCGACAGTGCAGTTGATGTTGTTCTGAAGGATCAGACTGTATGGCTTTCTCAGGATCAGATGTCGAAACTTTTTGAAAAAGCCAAATCTACTATTAACGAGCATATTAAGAACATATATAAAGAGAAAGAGCTATCAGAAGATCAAACCATGAGAAAATTCGGAAATTCCGAATATTCTACAAAACCGACTAATTTCTATAATCTCGACGTAATAATTTCTGTCGGCTATAGAGTGAAGTCTTTACGTGGCACCCAGTTCCGTATATGGGCAAACAAAGTTTTAAACGAATACCTGACAAAAGGTTATGTTATTAATGAACAACGTCTGAAGAAGCAGACAGAAAAAATACGTGAACTTGAGTCAACTATTCATATACTTTCTACTGTCATTGAAAACAAAGAACTCGGACAACCGGAAGCAGTTGGATTACTCAAGGTTATAACGGATTACACCTATGCGCTTGATCTGCTAGATCAGTATGATTATCAAGTATTAGAAATCAAAGATACAAATATTAATGAAATATTTAAGATCACATATGATGAGGCGATGGCTGCAATAAGGGAGCTTGGTCACCAATTTCGCACATATGATCATTCAACTTTTTTCGGTACAGAAAAGGATGATTCATTTAAAGGGTCTCTTTATAACATATACCAAACCTATGCTGAACAAGAACTTTATCCTAGCATAGAAGAAAAAGCAGCGCATTTGTTATATTTTGTGATTAAGAACCACTCGTTTATTGACGGCAACAAACGTATTGGTGCTTTTCTTTTTATCTGGTTTCTTGAGCGTAACGAGTACCTTTATAACCAAGAGGGTAAAAAACGAATAGAAGATAATGCACTTGTTGCAATATGCCTGATGGTGGCCGAAAGCAGACCCGATGAAAAAGATACCATCACTAAGCTTATCGTTAACCTGATTAATCGTCATAATCCGTAAGATTGTAGCTGATATTACTTTTCATACTTTATCTTATGGGTATTTGTGGGTGTAATTACGGGTATCAGAGACTTAAACTTACAAAGATATCAAGAAATATATGTCCATATTTATTAATTTATTGGATATAAGCTTATTCTGTTGACCAAATTAATTTATAATTATCATAATATGCTAATGTAAAATTCTGGGTACACTTTGGGTACACTTTCGATAAAAAGTGCTAAAAAACGGCTAAATCTGGATAAGTACCAATTCGGATGTAAGCCAATAACAGCATGCTCTGGAGCGATTTGGACAAGTTTGGCAAAAGTATCTTAAAGCGCTTCCCAAGCTGAGGGTCGCGAGTTCGAATCTCGTTTCCCGCTCCAATACGTTTTTTTCGGCAACACCAATTTGCCGTATAAATTCAATAAAAAGATAGCGGGGTTTTTCCCCGCTTTTTCTTTTCTGTGTTCGATTAATTTTCAGTATCAATCCTTGTTTAGTTCGAACTCCAGTTCCCACGGAAGCAGCTTAAAATAGATTAATAACCTGTCTTTGTGATAGATGATCTTTTCAACCATAGAAACAAGATATTCCTGTAGATGGTCAAACGTGTAGCTCTCGTGGTTTGTTTTGAAGGATATGAGGCGTTTCTTAAGAAGCGAAACGTCAATCACTGTGTCCAGAACTTCGCAGATATTGAATTCCAGCTTGTAGATGCGGGCTTTGATCTGTTTTTCTTCCAGTTCTAGTTCGCCGATCTTCTGGTTAATCCGTTCCCGCTCTTTGGATAGGAACTGGCTTGATATCAGGGAATCAAGGTATTTGTCTTTCTTTTCCCTGACCGATTCCAACTCGTTTTCCAGTAATAGTTTTTCTTTCTGCATAGACTGTTCTTCCCGTTCTACTGACTGATTATGTTTGAGGATACGGTTTTCGAGTAGTTTAAATTGTGTTTCTTGGGATAGTTCCAACAGGATCTCTTTTACCCGGTTATCAACCAGAGCAAAAGGAGCGTTCTTGATTGTGCAGTTATGCTGTCCTTTTTCCGGGTTGCAGGTACTACGGCAACGGTAATAGTAGAATTTATTTTTCATTCTGTTGAGGGAATGGCTCGGTGTCATGTAAGAACCGCAGGAACCACAGAACAGCAGTTTTTTGAGCAGACCCTGAACTTGATTCGGTCGGACTTTGTAGTTTGATTCTTCGATGATTTTCTGGACTTGGTTAAACTTGGCTTCGGATATAATCGGCTGGTGCAGTCCATCATGCAATTTCCCGTTCCAAATAACCTTACCTGTGTAAACGGAATTTTGAATAATCCTGTGTATTTTACGGTTATCAAAGAGTTTGTTGTCCCGGTCACGGTATCCGGTATCATTGAGGAACCTTGCTGTCTGTATGGTTGATTTTGTTTCGATATATTTATCAAACATTAGAACAACGATCTCTTTTTCCCGTTTGTGCGGAGCGATCTGTTTGTCTACGTTGGTATAGCCAAAAGGCCGATGACCGCCGTTATACATGCCCTGACTTGCCCGGTATTCCATGACATCGACTAACCGTTCGGAAGTCTGTTCCCGTTCAAGCTGGGCAAAAACCAGAGCGACCCGGAGCATGGCTTTTCCCATGGCTGTTGTCGTGTCGAAACTTTCTTTCAGGGATATGAACTCGATCTCTTTTTCCTGCATGGTTTTCATGAGGCTTTCAAAATCCAGCAATGACCGGGACAAGCGGTCCAGTTTTTTGACCACCACGGCATTGACCTTTTTGGCTTGAATATCTTTAACCAGTCTTTGATATTCTGGTCTATTGGTATTGCCGCCGGATTTTCCCCGCTCGATGTATACCTGATGAATTTTGTATCCCCGGTAATCGCAGAATTTGCGAAGCTCATTTTCTTGCTCGTCCAATGAGTCACCTTCGTTTGCCTGTCGTTCGGTCGATACCCGGATATACAAATCAACTTTGAAGTTATCCATGATTAAAACTCCTCCCCAAAATGCGATAATATCTGATATGCGACCTGCTCAACTGCAAACCAGCAGAGATATACTTTGAGCGTATCTTCGTCTTCGATGATGTTATTAAATGAATCTAGGAACTCACCAAGCTTTTGCCCTGTGCTTTCCCTGAATTCGCTTATGATGTCCCAGATGTTTTGTTCGAATTTGTTGTAAAAACTTCGGCAATCCTGGGTATATATCAACTCGCTCACACATCCGGTTATACAGCCGTGAAAAGCTATATCCTTGAGCTTGCTGGCAGGTTCGTAATATCTGTCGGCGCAAATATATTTAATCAGCCAAGCTGTAACAGATTCTTTCTTCTGGTTTTTGTATGGCAAATATTCTTTGATGTAATTCTTGAGTGATTTTTTTGTTATCATGGTTTTTCCTCCTATTTCACATACACGGCTTTATAGCCAGATTCCCAGCATCCGCCACAAAGTAGCGGCTTCCAGCGAACGGAAGGGAAAACAGGCAACTCTCTGTCAACCGGAATAATCACAATCGGCCTGTGTAACTGAATAGCTCGGGAAAGAGTGAACAAAGTCCCTCTTGAATCTCCATGAAGAAAAGCAACGATGCCATGACAGGCATCAATCAGCTTTACATTTCGGGCAAGCAAAGCTGCCCTGACAACATTAAAATCCTGATTGCGGACATTGCCCCAAAGAATTGAACCGCCGAACTCTTTGAACTGGCGGACAAGTGACCTGACCTTGACCGGGAACCTTTCATAACTAGCCCATGGAGTATGAACCGTAGCCCTGTCAGCCAGTCCGATGTGTACCAACCTGAGCATTGCAAACTCATCGGCTCCCATTGCTCCGCCGGTAGCAATATGAAAGCCTCTGTCCAGCAAATCCTCAACAATATCCCCCACCTTGTCAGAAAAATCTCCGGGTAGGCTCCTAGCACCAATCACCCCAATATACCGGGTATCAACTGCATTGCTGTCACTCTTAACCTCTCTTATTCTCTCTGCCTGACATACCGTAACCATATATAATTGTCTCCTTTCTGGTCAGCGAAAATATCTCCCCGCTGTATTGAAATATGCTTCGCGACACTTGAAAGGGAGGGATTAAAAGCGCGCGAATTCATTCTCCCTGTTAACAGGTGACAGTTTCTATTCTCCGTGAACGTCCTGTTCACTGTTGTCTGTTTAATTCGAGTCTGTAGCAGCCTGCCTAGGACGGGCAGGCTGCGGGATGGTTAGATTCTACTATTTTGTTTAACCTGTAATTCGTCAGCTATCATTTCAGCTTGTTTTAATACCGTTTCTGTTGCAAGCATTTGCATATCTGGTGGATAGCCATATTGCCTAAGAACTCTTTTTACAATAACTTTCAGTTTAGCCTTTACACTTTCTTTGATTGTCCAATCGATAGATGCATTTTCTTTAACTTTTTCGTATAAGACCACAGCTAATTCTCGCAACTTATCTTGTTGCATTACTTCCCGGGCACTCTCATTATTTGCTATTGCCGTATAAAATGCATATTCATAATCGGATAATCCTAGTTCCTCAGGTTCCTTGTCCATGGACTGAATATTCTTGCTTAAATTTATAAGCTCTTCAATTACTTCGGCAGCAGTAAGGATTTTTTTATGGTATTTTTTTATTGAATTTTCCAGCATTTCCATTAAGGATTTGCTCTGGACAAGGTTCTTTTTCATTCGAGCCTTAATTTCGTCATTAAGGAGCTTTTTTAGTACTTCCAGCGCAATATTTTTATGCTGCATATTTTTCACTTCCAGAAGAAAATCTTCAGAAAGGATAGAAATGTCAGGCTTCTTGATTCCGGCTGCATCAAAGATGTCGATGACTTGTTCTGTAACTAAGGCTTTATCGATAACTTGCCTGATTGTCGTTTCAATCTCTTCGTCGGTTCGCCCGGTGCCGGTACTATCAAACTTAACAAGTCGAGATTTTACGGCTTGAAAAAAAGCTATTTCATCTTTAGCGTCCATAGCCTGTTCGTGTGGGATAGCTATTGAAAATACCTGAGACAGCGCTGTAACTTCATTAACAAAACGCCTTTTGCCGTCTTCCAGGCCTAATACATGCTCTTCTGCTTCGAGAATTAAAGATAACTTTCGCGAAGTAGCTGCGTCAAAATATTCTTCATACGCAAAACCATGAAACAGTTGAGAGACAACTTCTATTTTTTCTAACATCATCTGAACCGCTCTTTCCTGGGTTTCCGCAGGGTCGCCTTTACCTCCACTTTCAGAGTAAAAAGAAAGAGCTTTTTTCAAGTCAGACGCTATTCCAAGATAGTCAACAACTAAGCCGCCTTTTTTGTCTTTATAAACGCGATTAACTCTGGCAATCGCCTGCATAAGGTTATGGCTTTTCATCGGTTTGTCTATATAGAGCGTATGCATAGAAGGCGCATCAAATCCCGTGAGCCACATATCCCGAACAATAACAAGTTTTAACTCATCTTCCGGGTCTTTCATTCTCTCTGCAAGTAATCGTCGTTGATCTTTTGTCGTATGATGTTTGGATATTTCCGGTCCGTCAGAGGAAGCGGAAGTCATAACGACTTTTATAACACCTTTTTTCAGTTCATCGTTATGCCATTGGGGTTTGATTTTTATAATTTCTTTGTATAAAGCAGCGGCAATTCGCCTCGACATACAAACAATCATTCCCTTGCCTTCAAATACTTCCTGCCTTTGTTCGAAGTGGGATACAATATCTTGTGCGACTTGTTTGATTCGGCCTTCGCTGCCAATAAGTGCTTCAAGCTGTGTCCATTTTGCCTTTGATTTTTGTGTATCTGTTAATTCTTCCTGCTCTAACTCTTCGTCGACTTTTTTAACAAGCTTTTTTCCTTCTTCGCTAAGATTGATCTTTGCAAGTCTACTCTCATAATATATTTTTACTGTTGCGCCGTCCCTTACTGCCTGTGCGATATCATAAATATCAACGTAGTTACCGAAAACAGCCGGTGTATTAACGTCTGTTTTTTCAATTGGTGTTCCAGTGAAACCAAGATAGGTAGCATTGGGCAATGCATCACGCAAATATTTAGCAAACCCGTAAACGATCTTTTTCCCGATAACATTCCCATTTTCATCTTTATCATCAATCGTTTTGGCCTTGAACCCATATTGTGTTCTGTGAGCTTCATCAGCTATAACAACAATATTTTTTCTAGAAGAAAGTTCTTCGTAAACATTACCATTATCCGGCTGAAACTTTTGTATGGTAGCGAAAACAATCCCGCCGGAAGCTACCTTTAAGAGTTTTTTCAGGCTTTCTCTATCTTCAGCTTGCACAGGTTCCTGTCGTAATAATTGCTTTGAGGATGCAAACGTATCAAAAAGCTGGTCATCCAAATCATTCCTATCCGTGATAACAACAATGGTCGGATTATCCATAGTCAGGACAATTTTCCCAGTATAAAAAACCATGGAAAGAGATTTGCCACTACCTTGTGTATGCCAGATAACTCCACCTTTTTTATCAGCAAACGCAGCAGGTGAAGAATTTTCTAACCTTATTGGAGGAATGACCCGGGCATCGGCAATAACATGCAATGGGGAGCCAGCAGCTCTAAGTGTCGATTCGACAGCTCTATTAACAGCATAGTACTGATGATAAGCTGCAAGTTTCTTAACAGTTTGAACAAATGTTTGTCCCGTTTCTTTGTCTTCTTTTTTGGATTTCTCAAAAACAATAAAATGTCTGATTAAATCAAGTAATGTTATTTTGCCTAGCATACCATTAATAAGAGTTTCCATTTGTCCGATAAGGGGGGAGGCTTCTGTTTCGCCGTCAGAAGTTTTCCATGCCATAAAGCGGCTAAATCCCGATGAAATAGTTCCTGCTTTAGCCTCTAATCCGTCAGAAATAATCATAAAACTGTTATAGGTAAATAAAGCAGGGATTGCCTGTTTATATGTCTGAACTTGTTTAAATGCTGACCGCAAGGTGGCATTTTCATCAGCGGGATTTTTTAACTCGATAACAATCAGAGGCAATCCATTAATAAACAGAATAACATCTGGTCTTTTATTCGTATGATTTTCGATAATTGTAAACTGGTTGGCAACGATAAAATCATTGTTCTCGGGATTGTTAAAATCTATTAGCCAAACAATATCTCCCCGGCTGTGTCCATCTTTTTGATATGTTACCTTAATACCTTCTGTAAGCATACGATGAAACGATTCGTTACTTGCAATTAATTCTGGGGAACCAATTCTTTGTAATTGTTTAATAGCGTCCTCTCTGATATCCGATGAAAGGCTGGGATTAATCCTGGCTAATGTCGATCTGATGCGATCTAACAATAAAACATCTTCAAAATTTGACCTTTCGGGAGTGTCGCTATCAGGAGCAATAGACGGGGCATAAATATATTGATAACCTTGTTTTTCCAGTAACTCTATTGCAAACTTTTCAATTTCAGATTCGGTTATTTTGGTCATTATATTTTCCCTATATTATTAAATTTTGTTTGACATATGTACATAGGTGGTATAATAATATTAATAGCTCAGCCACCTATGGTGGAAGGAGTAACGAAAACGTCTCATTGAGACGTTTTTTGCATTGTATACTGTAAATACTCTTTTTCTAATTTTTCCTTAGTATGTTTATAAGTTATAGGGTATGCCGTCCAAGGCAATATATATCCATTTCTTTTTGCCAGAACTACAACATAATCTTTGGCTTCTATCCATAACACAATTCTAGTTTCATTTTTTCGGATATTCTCCCAGATTTTTATTTCTGGTCGGGCTTCATTATCAATAGTTGGCATAACCCATGGTAATTTTGAGCACCTTGGCAAATCTATTGTTCTACTTTGTTCATCTGAACCACACGTTATCAAATGCCAGAAAGTTGCTTCTTTATCATCCTTCTTAGGATGTTTTTTTAGGGCTAACTTGATACCTCTAAAGATCGGACTGGTATCAATAAAATCTTTAGTGAAAATTGTATATAAGATATCAATGTATTCTTCATTAGATTGCGTTGCTAATTTATTAACTTCTGGAGGTAGCCATGTAAACTCTGCCATTATTCTTGCGCCCTCCACTTGAATATATTAAATTTTGTCTCTGTTAAATACGTACTTTTTGTTAATGAATAGGATGATCTTTCCTTTATTCTATTTATTACTGCAAGCTTTGCTTTGCTGGTTATAATACCTCTATTAGTATACGACACCGCACCGATTAATAGGTCTGCAAGCTGCATAAGTTCAATCTCATGTGACTTGGTAATCTGAATTCGATTAACAATTTTTTCTTCGGAATAGTCATAATAATCATTTCTAAGAACATTTTTCAGCTCTTTTATTTTATGCCCCCCGCAAGTATCTTTGATATCTATGTATATATTGTTTTTGCAGTCTGTATTTAGTATGCCTTTTAACATGCTGAAATACATTTTATAATAAAATTGGTCATGAGTTTGTCCAAATTTATCATGTTGCAATTGTGTTTTGTCAGGGACTATCAGTACTCTAAATTTCAAGTCATCATTATCAAAGAAATAATCAACCAAATCAATATAGAAAGCTAATTTTTTATCCGATACCTTTGTCCATTTTGTTTCCCATACAGGATGAAATCCATGTTTGCGTTTAATATCACGAATTCGGCTAAAAGCTTCCTGCTTTGCATCGTCCATGCACCCAACAGCACCAATAACCATGACATTACAGTTATCATTTTCAAGATGACATGATTCATCACAATAAATGTTGAACATTTTAGTCATTGTATTCTCCTAGTCTTCTAGTTTCGGATTCGGTTATTTTTGTCATTATAAATTATCCTTTATTCAGCGGTATCTAACGCAAACGCCATTTGTTCTGTTTCATAGGCTTTGTAGTCAACATTATAAAGAATTTCACTTGCTGTATATGAATAATCTCCCATATCAAATTCTCCGAAAGAGATATCCCACGACTCATTGAAATCATCATTTTCTTCATAGAGGAGTTTTGGCTTAATTGATGATTCCTTTACCGCTATTACTCTAGGGTTATTATTTTCAAATGCTTTTATCAGGAAACAAGCTACAATGACTGTTGAATCAATCAAAAACTCTTTAGTAAAATTATCAACTTTGTTATTACGTTCTTTGAGTTCATCAAGTGTCATGCCATGAGAAGTAACGCCAATATCGTTCCTTAAATTCCCCATCTGTTTTCCTATATTGGCTAATGAGCTGGACACTTGCGTGACTAAATCATCTCCACTATAACCAATTGCTGAAAACGCTTTTTTTAAGGCGTTGTTTATACTGCCGGACGATTCTAAATCAATGCATTTTGATTTACATATTTCTTTGGCAATCGTTTCCAATAACGCTTTTGCATTTTCCAAGGCATGGCTAAAGTCGGTAGCGATATGAGCCTCTATACGCTCAATATAAATAGCTAACTCTGACCAACGGCCATATTGTTCAATTGTGGTTTTAAGTTTATCCATAGAAAGACATCAATCCCTGAATAATTGTCGGAATGCTATTTGCTAAAGCGCCTGTCCCAACCATTTTTGATGCGTTATACAACCAATCAGTTACTTTGCTTCCAAAGCCTTGATGTTTTACGTCACTGTTATTATCTTCCTCTATTGCAGTGATTAAACTGTTAATCTCTTCCTGCTTAATTCCATTTTGTAATAAATATAGTCTCAGAGTCTCTTTATCATCTTTTTCTACTATAATATTTATATTTCCGTTAATAGTACTGTCGTTATTAACTACAGCATTATTTCCATAGATATATGTATGAAAAATATTTTTCGAGGCTTCATTCGGTATTTTGTTAATTTCAGAATCAGATTCAGATATGGTCGGATATTTATCCTGTAATTCAAGGATAAAATCTAACAACTTATTTTTAACAGAATCGATAACACCTTCTATATGGATTCTATTTACCTCTTTCTTTGCTTCAACTAGGGAATAACCTTCAATTATTTGGCAGTTACTATTACAATATGCTACAAGATTTTGATCCCACATCATCGCAAAAATATTTTCTTCGCTATTTAAAAGTTCCTCTAAGGTATGGATACTCATAGTGATTTCAGTATTTTCTGCAATTTTTTTTACTATATCAGGCAATGAAATGGTTGGAATTGGGCAATTTTTAATTTGGGCATTGAATGCTCCTACAAAGTATCCTAAGCTCCTTGGATGTATCTTCCTATATTCCGGTATCACATCGCGTTCTCTATATCCATTAATCTCTTTTGATATCCAATCTTTTAAGGTGCCTTCATTTAGTTTATACGCAAGCACTTTAACTTTTCTAAGAATACTTGCTAAATTTGTCGTCTCTGCTGTTAATGAATCCTGAATTTCTTGAATTAATGACATTTCAGCCTCACTTCCCCAGACATCAGCTTCGGCAACAGTGTGTCGCGTAGTTTTTCTAGTGTACGAATTTGTTTATGATTGTAATCAATCTTTTCCCAAGCGGTGTTAGCATAATTCGCAAAAGCAGTTAATCTTTCAAGCGGCGGTAATTTAAATTCGAGGGATTCAATATCAGATGGCTTTAGGGACGGATATGTTGATGTTGAACCTTCAGCAATTGAATGTAGATATTCAGTCATATCATTTGTAGTTAAAAACATATAAATGAAGTGAGGATTGATGTCTTCACAAGTTATCACACAAAACCCTGTAGACACTATGATATCTTTATCTGGATGTTTTATTATGCCATAATGTTTTTGATTTGGTCTTACTGTAGAAATTAAGATATCGTCATGTTTTACTATTCTGCGAGCTCTACTAGGTGCATCTGTGATTTCAAAGTTTTGAAAGCATTCTATCTTTCCCTCGGTAAGTGACCCTGTATCTAAGTATCGTATGGTTTTGAGCTCATAGTTTTTGTCTATACTTGAAATGTTAGTTTTAACGAATTGTCCCACACTTACCGTTTCCCAATCCTCATTCACTTCTTCCACAAACCACTGCCGGAAGAGCGTCTCTGCCATAGCTTTGAGTGTCTTGTTCTGGCGGTGGAGCAGGTCGATCTTGTCGTCGAGGCTGGAGAGTACGCCGGCGATGGCGCGCTGTTCGGGGAGGGAGGGGAGAAGAAATTTATGCCTTTTAATAACATCTATTTCAACTCTTTGCCGCCCTGAGCTCCCTGTCATTGCTGAAATAGCGACATCACGAAATGCATCGGAAATAGCGAAATAGTATAGGAATTGTTTATCTGAAACATTTGGTTTTTCCCGTAAAACAATATACTCAGTTGAACCATAACCAACTTCATGTTCATCTAAAACATCTATATATGCCGTTTTGCCGTTTTCGAGACATGGGGTTATTCGAGCAACTATCGTGTCTCCATTACGAAATTTCACACCACCATTGTATGGGTCAATTGAATACCCAGAAACCTTCTTTGTGAAAGATCGTAGCATCTCCATAGCTATTTTTTTTGCTATCTTCCCCTTGGGCAATGACTCCAAAGGATTAATATTAGCCACATCATCAAGTAAGCTTTCGTTCCATCTCTTCATTAATTAATTGCTCCCTGAATATATTCATCTATTGTTATTTGATTTGGATCTTTTTTGTAACTGATATTATTAAATTCCAACCCGGCAGGTATTTCGGCTATTTTATGTTCATTAATTTGGTAGACAGCAACAGCATTTCTTCTGGTAATTACTTCTTCTTCATCTTTGAATTCTCTCAAATATTCTATATGTACAATCATAATATCATCACCAGATTTTTCTTTTAAGGGATATTTCCCAGCAAAAAAATTCTCTTTAAAGGTTTCGTCTGCAATATGAAATGAGATATGTTCTTTTGTATGAATATCTCTTGTTCTCCACATCGCATCACTATCCTTGGTTATGACAGGGGCATCTATTTTTACTTGGTGCAGTTTGTATATTGGCTCTAGTTTTTTATCTTGGATAATATCAATTGTATATTTGGGGAAGTCAGGTCTTTTGACTTCTGCTTCTTGAACTTGTATAAAATCTGAGGTTTTAACTATATTTGTGTCTGTTTTTACATCTTTATCTTTTAATAAAGCTTTATAACGCTTAACTTTTTCTTTATGAACAACAATATTATTGTAAAGCTTTTTCATGCTATCCGAGGGTAAATCATCTTCAGTCAATCCAAGTGTTTTCATATGCTCAATAAATTCTAATTGTTTATTCTCATAGTCGATATTATTAATTTTTCTCGTATCAACATAAGTAATAACGCCAAGAAATAATCCCGCAATTGCACACAAAGCAGTAATTCTTTCAGCCGTTACATTATCAGTTATCAGTTTTATAACGTCTTGGTAACTACCTTCTCTTGGAGGTAGTAAATATATTCTTACTAAAGATTGCGGTTCAATTATCTTAATAATTTCATTTAATATAGCTATATTCGCAACACAAACAGTATTTCTTGTTTCTGCTAATATTTCATGTTTTGAAACGCCATAATGATTCTCGATGTAGCAAATATCAGCCATTAAGTTTTACCTTTTCTAAATTTTCTATAATCAACTTATTCAATTTGTCTTCTTCCTTCAACTGCTCTTCAAATTCCGCTTTCAGTTTTGTAAACCGTTCCTTAAAATCAAAATCATCCTCTTCATCAGGTAATCCCACATAACGTCCTGGGGTTAACACATAATCAAGCTCTCTAACTCTATCGATATGAACTGAACAGCAGAAACCTTTAACATCTTCATATTCGTATTCTTTATTACGCCATTTATGATAAGTATTAGATATTTCTTTAACATCATCTTCCGAAAACTCTTTAGTCCTACGATTAATTAGGTGTCCCATATTTCGGGCATCAATAAAAAGAATTTCATCCGTACGATTTCGGAATCCGCCGTTAGCCTTGTTGCGGCTCAAAAACCATAGACTTGCCGGTATCTGCGTATTCAAAAAAAGCTTTGCCGGTAGATTGACAATACAATCAACTAATCGGGCTTCTACCAGCTCTTTTCTGATATCACCTTCACCAGATGTCTTGCTTGTCAGCGAACCTTTTGCCAAAACAAAACCCGCTTGCCCACTTGGACTTAGATGATAAAGGAAGTGTTGTATCCAGGCATAATTAGCATTATTAGCCGGGGGAACTCCATATTTCCATCTGCCATCTTTCCGCAGCAGATCGCCGCTCCAGTCACTATCATTAAACGGAGGATTAGCTATAACATAATCAGCTTTCAAATCCTTATGGCCATCATTTAGAAAAGAGCCTTCGTTATTCCATTTTACCTGTGAGCTATCGATTCCTCTTATAGCAAGGTTCATTTTGGCCAGTCTCCAGGTAGTGTGGTTACTCTCTTGTCCATAAATGGATATATTATTTGCTTTCCCTTGATGGTCTTCTACAAACTTTTCAGATTGAACGAACATGCCACCGGAACCGCAACAAGGGTCAAGAACCCGGCCTTTGTATGGCTCCAGCATTTCAACTAATAACTCAACAACACTACGAGGCGTATAGAACTGTCCACCTTTTTTCCCTTCTGCAAGCGCAAATTCTCCAAGAAAATATTCAAACACATGACCAAGAACGTCTGCGCTTCTTTCTTTTGCTTCATGCAGTGCGATATTTCCAATCAGATCGATTAATCCTCCAAGGTTTGTCGGGTCAATATTGCCACGTGCATATACCTTAGGCAGTACATCTTTAAGCGAGGGATTGTCTTTTTCTATGGCGTCCATAGCTGTATCAATAGTTTTGCCGATATCCGGCTGTTTCGCTTTTGATTGTAGGTATAACCATCGGGCATTTTCAGGCACAAAAAATACATTTTCTGCTTTGTATTCATCTTTATCTTCCGGGTCAGCTCCGGCGTATTCATTTTTACCTTCTTTAAGTTTGTTATACAAATCCTCAAATGCATCAGAGATATATTTTAAAAAAATCAACCCTAATACAACATGCTTATACTCGGCTGCATCAATATTTTTTCTAAGTTTGTCAGCAGCTTTCCAGAGCTGTTTTTCAATCGGTTCTTCAGAATTATTTTTGTTGTTATTTGCCATTAATTAAATCCTCTGTGATTTTTGTCTTATTGTAACCTGTAAAAGCTATAAATTTCTATAATTTTCCATACTCGACAAGAATATTTAATAAATCATAAACATATAATATTTGGATTTATCTTTTCATTATACATGACAAGTCTCTAATTTTAAACGAAATGACAAGGATTTTTGTGAACCTAAATAATTAGTAGTTCTGTCGTCCTCCCCGCATACTGCTCGTCCTGAGCAGTATGCTACAACCTCGAATTACGTAGACAACAGTGAACAGGACGTTCACGGAGAATAGAAACTGTCACCTGTTAACAGGGAGAATGAATTCGCGCGCTTTTAATCCCTCCCTTTCAAGTGTCGACCTTTTACAGAAACAAAACCCTCTGGCTACCCATCATAAAATATCAATATATATTTTGCTTGACAGCCCATCTGTTTTTCTGGTGCGACTTTTTGCATATTTCAATACAGCGGGGAGATATTTTCGCTGACCAGAAAGGAGACAATTATATATGGTTACGGTATGTCAGGCAGAGAGAATAAGAGAGGTTAAGAGTGACAGCAATGCAGTTGATACCCGGTATATTGGGGTGATTGGTGCTAGGAGCCTACCCGGAGATTTTTCTGACAAGGTGGGGGATATTGTTGAGGATTTGCTGGACAGAGGCTTTCATATTGCTACCGGCGGAGCAATGGGAGCCGATGAGTTTGCAATGCTCAGGTTGGTACACATCGGACTGGCTGACAGGGCTACGGTTCATACTCCATGGGCTAGTTATGAAAGGTTCCCGGTCAAGGTCAGGTCACTTGTCCGCCAGTTCAAAGAGTTCGGCGGTTCAATTCTTTGGGGCAATGTCCGCAATCAGGATTTTAATGTTGTCAGGGCAGCTTTGCTTGCCCGAAATGTAAAGCTGATTGATGCCTGTCATGGCATCGTTGCTTTTCTTCATGGAGATTCAAGAGGGACTTTGTTCACTCTTTCCCGAGCTATTCAGTTACACAGGCCGATTGTGATTATTCCGGTTGACAGAGAGTTGCCTGTTTTCCCTTCCGTTCGCTGGAAGCCGCTACTTTGTGGCGGATGCTGGGAATCTGGCTATAAAGCCGTGTATGTGAAATAGGAGGAAAAACCATGATAACAAAAAAATCACTCAAGAATTACATCAAAGAATATTTGCCATACAAAAACCAGAAGAAAGAATCTGTTACAGCTTGGCTGATTAAATATATTTGCGCCGACAGATATTACGAACCTGCCAGCAAGCTCAAGGATATAGCTTTTCACGGCTGTATAACCGGATGTGTGAGCGAGTTGATATATACCCAGGATTGCCGAAGTTTTTACAACAAATTCGAACAAAACATCTGGGACATCATAAGCGAATTCAGGGAAAGCACAGGGCAAAAGCTTGGTGAGTTCCTAGATTCATTTAATAACATCATCGAAGACGAAGATACGCTCAAAGTATATCTCTGCTGGTTTGCAGTTGAGCAGGTCGCATATCAGATATTATCGCATTTTGGGGAGGAGTTTTAATCATGGATAACTTCAAAGTTGATTTGTATATCCGGGTATCGACCGAACGACAGGCAAACGAAGGTGACTCATTGGACGAGCAAGAAAATGAGCTTCGCAAATTCTGCGATTACCGGGGATACAAAATTCATCAGGTATACATCGAGCGGGGAAAATCCGGCGGCAATACCAATAGACCAGAATATCAAAGACTGGTTAAAGATATTCAAGCCAAAAAGGTCAATGCCGTGGTGGTCAAAAAACTGGACCGCTTGTCCCGGTCATTGCTGGATTTTGAAAGCCTCATGAAAACCATGCAGGAAAAAGAGATCGAGTTCATATCCCTGAAAGAAAGTTTCGACACGACAACAGCCATGGGAAAAGCCATGCTCCGGGTCGCTCTGGTTTTTGCCCAGCTTGAACGGGAACAGACTTCCGAACGGTTAGTCGATGTCATGGAATACCGGGCAAGTCAGGGCATGTATAACGGCGGTCATCGGCCTTTTGGCTATACCAACGTAGACAAACAGATCACTCCGCACAAACGGGAAAAAGAGATCGTTGTTCTAATGTTTGATAAATATATCGAAACAAAATCAACCATACAGACAGCAAGGTTCCTCAATGATACCGGATACCGTGACCGGGACAACAAACTCTTTGATAACCGTAAAATACACAGGATTATTCAAAATTCCGTTTACACAGGTAAGGTTATTTGGAACGGGAAATTGCATGATGGACTGCACCAGCCGATTATATCCGAAGCCAAGTTTAACCAAGTCCAGAAAATCATCGAAGAATCAAACTACAAAGTCCGACCGAATCAAGTTCAGGGTCTGCTCAAAAAACTGCTGTTCTGTGGTTCCTGCGGTTCTTACATGACACCGAGCCATTCCCTCAACAGAATGAAAAATAAATTCTACTATTACCGTTGCCGTAGTACCTGCAACCCGGAAAAAGGACAGCATAACTGCACAATCAAGAACGCTCCTTTTGCTCTGGTTGATAACCGGGTAAAAGAGATCCTGTTGGAACTATCCCAAGAAACACAATTTAAACTACTCGAAAACCGTATCCTCAAACATAATCAGTCAGTAGAACGGGAAGAACAGTCTATGCAGAAAGAAAAACTATTACTGGAAAACGAGTTGGAATCGGTCAGGGAAAAGAAAGACAAATACCTTGATTCCCTGATATCAAGCCAGTTCCTATCCAAAGAGCGGGAACGGATTAACCAGAAGATCGGCGAACTAGAACTGGAAGAAAAACAGATCAAAGCCCGCATCTACAAGCTGGAATTCAATATCTGCGAAGTTCTGGACACAGTGATTGACGTTTCGCTTCTTAAGAAACGCCTCATATCCTTCAAAACAAACCACGAGAGCTACACGTTTGACCATCTACAGGAATATCTTGTTTCTATGGTTGAAAAGATCATCTATCACAAAGACAGGTTATTAATCTATTTTAAGCTGCTTCCGTGGGAACTGGAGTTCGAACTAAACAAGGATTGATACTGAAAATTAATCGAACACAGAAAAGAAAAAGCGGGGAAAAACCCCGCTATCTTTTTATTGAATTTATACGGCAAATTGGTGTTGCCGAAAAAAACGTATTGGAGCGGGAAACGAGATTCGAACTCGCGACCCTCAGCTTGGGAAGCGCTTTAAGATACTTTTGCCAAACTTGTCCAAATCGCTCCAGAGCATGCTGTTATTGGCTTACATCCGAATTGGTACTTATCCAGATTTAGCCGTTTTTTAGCACTTTTTATCGAAAGTGTACCCAAAGTGTACCCAGAATTTTACATTAGCATATTATGATAATTATAAATTAATTTGGTCAACAGAATAAGCTTATATCCAATAAATTAATAAATATGGACATATATTTCTTGATATCTTTGTAAGTTTAAGTCTCTGATACCCGTAATTACACCCACAAATACCCATAAGATAAAGTATGAAAAGTAATATCAGCTACAATCTTACGGATTATGACGATTAATCAGGTTAACGATAAGCTTAGTGATGGTATCTTTTTCATCGGGTCTGCTTTCGGCCACCATCAGGCATATTGCAACAAGTGCATTATCTTCTATTCGTTTTTTACCCTCTTGGTTATAAAGGTACTCGTTACGCTCAAGAAACCAGATAAAAAGAAAAGCACCAATACGTTTGTTGCCGTCAATAAACGAGTGGTTCTTAATCACAAAATATAACAAATGCGCTGCTTTTTCTTCTATGCTAGGATAAAGTTCTTGTTCAGCATAGGTTTGGTATATGTTATAAAGAGACCCTTTAAATGAATCATCCTTTTCTGTACCGAAAAAAGTTGAATGATCATATGTGCGAAATTGGTGACCAAGCTCCCTTATTGCAGCCATCGCCTCATCATATGTGATCTTAAATATTTCATTAATATTTGTATCTTTGATTTCTAATACTTGATAATCATACTGATCTAGCAGATCAAGCGCATAGGTGTAATCCGTTATAACCTTGAGTAATCCAACTGCTTCCGGTTGTCCGAGTTCTTTGTTTTCAATGACAGTAGAAAGTATATGAATAGTTGACTCAAGTTCACGTATTTTTTCTGTCTGCTTCTTCAGACGTTGTTCATTAATAACATAACCTTTTGTCAGGTATTCGTTTAAAACTTTGTTTGCCCATATACGGAACTGGGTGCCACGTAAAGACTTCACTCTATAGCCGACAGAAATTATTACGTCGAGATTATAGAAATTAGTCGGTTTTGTAGAATATTCGGAATTTCCGAATTTTCTCATGGTTTGATCTTCTGATAGCTCTTTCTCTTTATATATGTTCTTAATATGCTCGTTAATAGTAGATTTGGCTTTTTCAAAAAGTTTCGACATCTGATCCTGAGAAAGCCATACAGTCTGATCCTTCAGAACAACATCAACTGCACTGTCGCCTTCTGGAGACTGGTAAATATGTACTTCGCCGTTATCAATGTTTTCGAGTTCTTTCATAATAGGTTTAATCATATCATGATCGAATAATTTTTACGAAATCAATTTCTATATTAAAGGATACGATGTCGATGCCCGCAAAAATGTCCGTAAATGTCCGTATTGTATTGTTTTCTTTAAAACTCAGTTAATGCTTTGCACACGAATACTACTACTTATCTTAAGATTCATGCGATTCAATGTTTAAATGAGGGATTCCACCTTATCCAACTCACCTATAAAATCATTATAGGTGAACACATAGCCTTTTGGCAGCCTATCTATTGTATTTGCAATTAATTTAGAGATTTTCATACAATTGAATATTGCTTAATAAACATCAAAATGTCCAGTTTTTTATCAAATAAACTGGACAAATATATTACGACTAGAACTATATAACAAACATTTCCTTCATTAGTAAAGTGCATTTTGTGCACATTACTATTTTTTGTTTTCGATAGAAATGCATATACTTATTGGCATGTATATACATTTCTATCATTGATCACTGTCAGGTCAGGTATTGTTTGATATTAAAAATTATCACAACAAATATTCAGCATACGATTATTCATAGCCATCCCCAAAGTAAACTTATGGTTTACTTTGGGGAAATATTTATAATTTATTTTCAATATATCCTGAAATGACTGAATTATCCTTTATTTAGAATTTAATTCAAACTAGTAAAATCGAAAAAACTAGGTCCGCCATCTGGCGGTTCGGTATCAAATCCCAAACTCCAGCTGAATCCCCCTGTCTCAGAATATTTTCTAATTTCATTTCTTACAAAAGATACTTCTTTCTTGGAAAATTCTTCAGGACGCAGAAACATCGTCATAGCAAGTACAACAATACCATTATTTAAACCATTATTTTTTACATCATAATTCGTATACTCACCGACCATTAAACTCATATACCCTAATTTACCAGCATTATCTAATTCTTTTTCATCAACCAAGTTATGTTCATGGACCATTCAATATTCTCACTTTCTTTTTTATAAGGCATAAGCTAATAATGCCCATTAATCGTAATTTATTTCCCTCTAGCAATTCTCAGGCTTGCCTTTCCAACCCAGTCTATAATTTTAGCAATAACCAAAAACCATCCGACTTGTTTATTTGATGCCATATTATTGCTCCTTTGGTTCACTATTTTCGTAATATTATTTATTGTCTATATATGTGCAACTTATTAAAACACTACTGGCCTTAATATACCTATTCTTTACCAAGAACAGCATTAAAATAATCAATTACTGCTAACCTATTTAATCGATAATGATGTTTCTGGTTACTATACCCCCGCAAACAGTTATAGCAACTGCTGTCGCAACTACATTTTTCCATTTTATTTACTATACTATTTATTATCCCCGAGAAATTATCATGAACACGTCGTGAAAATCCTGCACCACCAGGAACCGTATCATAAATGATTAAAGTATCCTTGCCATTAATACGAGTTACGAGACCATTTAGTGCTCGATCATCAAGGTCTAAGTATTCACAAGCTGTATTAATAATTCCAAAAATTATTGAATACCAAAAGGCTTTATTCTCATCACCATCAAAAATATCCTTGGGCCAATATTTATTTTGAAGATTATAAATATTAAACTGTGAAACAATATCGCTAGGTAATAGAGCTAATATATCTGTTGCAAAATCATATCCTAAATGCAAATTTGATTTTATTTTTACATTTTTTGATTCGCCAGTGTTTTTATCAAAATGATATCCAAATTTTTTATTAGTATTAATATATGCGATACTTCCTTGAGACTCTAAATATTTATGAAATCCTAAAATGAAAGGTTTAAACTGCATGTCGTAGGGACCTGCAAAAGTTTCTATATCTACTACTCTATCTCTATTAGGTAATCGTCCTAAGGCTTTTTCTGGCACCTTATTACAAATAAATCCATATTCAGGCGTGAGATATTGCTTTATTTCTAATGTATCCGCACAACAGATCTTTGATTCAGGAATATCTTTATCCTTATAAAATCTATTACAATGAAGGCAGATAGCATAATTAATTTCTGGGATTTTTTTGTCTTTTAAAACTTTTATACCATCTATATTAAATAGAAGTTTCGAAGCTATCACTTGATTACCTGGCGCATATTCGCCTATAGCAAGCTTTAGATCTCGACTTAAATCGATTGGTTCTCTCCCCTTGATAAAAGCAAGATGATTCATATTGTAATATCCTAAAATAAAGCAACTAAAACGTCCTGCATTTTCTCAAGATAACCCAACCTGAAAAGATACTTTCCATAATTAAAACAACCTAATGGATAATT
>Ga0209319_1001187_pt1 | contig 23113 bp, 34 predicted proteins | sample RifGroE2_FD_184000 | JGI IMG/M metagenome (GOLD analysis project Ga0209319, IMG submission 184000) | Groundwater microbial communities from Rifle, Colorado - Groundwater E2 (SPAdes) (version 2) | ecosystem: Environmental > Aquatic > Deep subsurface > Groundwater | place: Rifle, Colorado, United...
CCTGGTTTCTGCCATAAACCCATATAGTTACTTGATCCTGGATTGCCTCCTTGAATCCACCCGAACTGCATTTCTCCTACTAACAAATGGTCTTTTGAAATTTCTTTCCAATTCTCAGGTTTATTCCATTTTTTAAATTCAACACAATAAGCGACATGCTTCTTGTTGAATTTTGAATAACCACGAAAAACTAATAATTTCAGAGTTATACTGATAGTAAACGGCCCTTCAAAACACCTTTTTATTCCGTCAACATGACCGACTATTTCAGCCACCCATCTGAGGGTAAAATCACCCTCCCTGTTTTCATGATGGTAAAATAACATTAAATTTCCTCCTCATAATTTAATTTTTTGGTAGGAGGTTTTTAACGGGTTAACCTCCATAAAACCGGAAATACTAAATACTACAATAAACTAATTGGAATTCCGTCCGGTGATTCACAGCCTTGTAATAAAGCCTTATAAACTTCTTGCTCTGTACATAATCCAGTAAAAGCAACCCAAACAGGTTTATTTGCTTCCCATGAACCAGTAACCACTGAGAATGTATAATCTGTAAATGTTATGACTGTTCTGCTGTCGTTGTAGGTGTATTCTGATACTTCACCAGCAAATTTTTTGATTTTTTGTTTTAGTTTTTCTAATTTCATATGTATTGCCTCCCTTAAATTTATGTATTTCCTATAATATCCTGCTGTTATTGGTTATTATATACATTATAGCAGGATACAAACAAAATACAATAAATAAGATTTATAATTTATCCCTAGTTTGACTTAATAATATTAAACGGTCTTCTAAAGCATTTAATACTGCTCTGGGAATTGTATTTTGGTTATCATTCAAATATTCACGAATAGTATTATGATGTCTCAAAACATCCTCTTTCAATTCCTGTTTTTCTATTATAGATAATTTTTTAACTTTTTTGATTCTTTCCATAATTCCACTAAACATATTTATTACCTCCCTTTATTATCTTAATTCTATCTGTTATTACTGTTATAAGCAATATACAAGCACAATTAAGATAATATTTTATCAATTATAATCCTGCTCATGTTGCATTTTGGAGAGCAGGATTATAATTGATAAAATATTATCCAGTTTTGTATTCATTTAACATATCTGTTATTTTATTATGTAGATTGTTGCTATCGCCGTTTTCCGTACTAGAAACTTCAACAACTTTCTTTTTTCTTCCCCTGCCAATCCCAATCGTTGCTGGTTTTACTTTTGGCTGAACATAATCACTAGCATTTTTAATATTTTTCTGGTAATCCTTCATCATCTCAGTTAATCTTGTCTGCACACTATGCTTTTCTGCTGAACTAACTCTAGCTGCTCCGGTGTATGAATCTCCTTCTGTTCTTCTCTTAAAGAAGTCCTGCACCCATCCACCAAACTTACTAGGATTTATTCCGTCTTCCTGTGCTTGAATAGCTGTCTTAAAAATTATTGGTACGTGAACTTTTTTCATAAAGTTGTCTGGCATTGAAAACACTTCATCAAGGTATACTGTTGTGTTAAGCATAATATCTTTAATTTCCTGGGGAATTCCATTTGCTAAAGACATAGTAAATTTAGTATAACTATCTGTTCCAAGGTCACAAGCTCCGTTCATTGCTACTGCTAAAGTGTGTATTATAACTTCTTCATTCATAAAATGGTTAAACTGATTCTTGGATAATTTCAAAGATTTGAACATCGGCTGATTTTCCATTGTTACAATTAATTCCATTACTTCTCTACTTGCCATAACTCTGAGTAATTCCATTTTTTCCATCTTAGAATTAGAATTAAGGTAAATAAACATTTGACTAACTTCTGCATCTGTCATATTCCGCATAGAGTAGATAAGAAAATTTCTGGTCAATATTTCATCTTGGAAATCTTCTGGTAATTCTTTGAAGTATTTCCCTGCAACTTCCACATCATTGATATTTTCAAGTGTTTTAGATAGTGCAAATTCATTTTTGATAAATTTTTGAACGGTTGTAATCCTCTGTCTTCCGTCCAAAATCCAGTAATTGTTATCTCCTATGTCCCTTGCATAAATGGCAGGGATTGGATAATCTAAAATAATTGCACGAATTAGATTAGATTGTTGATTGTCTTTCCAAACAAAATTTCTTTGAAGCATCGGGTCATACATAATTCTTGCTTCATTCTTGACTAAACCTTTGCCAGTTATGTTAATATTCTGTTTTACAAATGCCATTAAACATACCTCCTATGTAATACGTTATTTTAAGTTTATGTAAATAGTTTACGACATTGTGACTGATAGTTAAGTTATAAGTGACATTTGAAACATCTAGGGAATGCCTCACCTAGTAGCTTGATGATTTGTTGCTTGTGTTCGTTTTTTGAAGTTAAGTTATTCTACCACAGGGAGATTAGTATGTCAATAACATTTTAAATAATTATTTTTTGATTCATTAAATTTTTATCTAATCAATTCTTAAATCCGGTCACATTTAACCCTAAATCAATTATAACCACTCTGACAACCTCATAGAGCAAATACAGATATAATTATACTTGATTTAATTTTTATCGGCCTTGTAGGGGGATTGTGTGGAGAGGTTAGAAGATTGGAGAAGGAGAAAATTTTAGAATAGGAAAATAAATAGACATAAAAAATACCTCTCATTGAGAGGTATTAATCAACTTGAATTATTCCATTTTCTTCTAAGCTGATTCTATAATCAATTGGAAAATTTACTTGACAGTATTCTAGTATATCCCTTTTTTGTTTAAATGTTGTTATATCTAGCACCTTACGCAACAATTCAGCTTTATCGTTATTATCTAACTGGTTAACTATACCATCTAAGACATCTTTAAAATCTTTTCTAGCAACTAACATTTGAAAACCTCCTTAAAAATATATATTTGATAAATATAATACTATACTAATAACTTAACATTGTCAAGTGAATATGTATTATTTATTTTTTACTTTTGTTAAAAGTTTTCTAAGTTGTGGCTCAGTTATTTTCCCGGAAATGAATAGGGAAATTAATGTAGTTTGGGACAAGGTGATCGCTCCTTTATCTATCTAAATATTTCTTTTTATATTTATTGTATCTTATTATCGTACTAACTGCCATATTTTCAAAAGTAACTAATACATGAGAATAATTATGCTTTTTGAGTAAATTCAACTCCCTTTTAGTATATTCCCAATTTTTACATAAACGATCATTCATATATACTTTTTGTGCTAATTCCCATAACTTAGGATTATTAAATATGTACAATGTTTCAAATTTTATTGCATTTTCTAATTTTTTAACTGTGTCGCCATATTCTTCTGGATCTAGTTTTACTACTCTGTTTAAATATTCTTCAAATGTTATCATATTGTTTACTCCTTTCCTAATTATTTACTATATACTATAAACTAATTTACTTAAATAATACTTAATTCCATTTACTACCACATATTGACCTTTACTATCTGTTAAAATACTGGCTTTAACAGTTTTACCTTTCACCAGTACAATTAAAACATCTTTTTCAAAATTCATATCAACGACAACAATATTCTTATATTTTACATTCAAATTATTTCCCTCCTCATTTCTCTAACTGCTACATAAAATCCTATATTGTTTATTTTTGCGTGTTTCTCTAGTTGTTTAGTATGGGACTTTGTAAAGCAGGTTGTTATTACAGATTTATTACTAGAAAGTATAACATAGATATTATTATATGTATACTTTGTTTTACCTTCCTTTTGTGATTCTGAGGCTCCCAACTTGACACAATTGTATATATCTTGCAGGGTTATTACCCTTTGTTGCATTCTTAATTTTGCATGATTTGTTAGTGTCAAGTTGTTCACCTCCTTTTTAATACTAAAATACTAAAATAATAACTGAGGATATTGTAACATATTTATTTTTAGATTACAATAGGATATTAACAATTTGACAAAACAAATAGCCGTCAATTAAGACGGTTATTCATTCTCATATTTATTACAGTATTCTTTTGCTTCTTCTAATGTTGTATGTCCTCCTGCTGCACGACATTCGTTATCTTCTATTATAAATACATTATAAACAACTGGCAATTTTACCTTTCTTTGTTTTGCTCCTACATGATAAAACCAATATACATTATTTTCTTTTTCTATTTTATACTTAATTCCTGCTGTTTTGCTATTTGCATAATATGTATTACCTGATTTATGGAAAGATAAAATATTTTCTTTATAACCATATTTAGGACATGTTTGCATCTGTATGACCTCCTATTGATGATTTATTATTTTTAAGGTATAGATATATTATAGCAAATTTATATTTGTATTACAATAGGATTATAAAGAAAAGAAGAATAAAAAATATACAATAAATATCATATTCAGCGGTTTTTATGCGAATAGCATAAAAAGGAAGCTGAAAAAACCGCGTAAGCGGAATAGTATGATTGTGGGATATAAATTATTAAGGATAAGGAGATTAATTTAATATATTTATTTTTTGTCCGATTAGACACACAGTATAAGAAAAAAGAAAAATTGTCACATTATATTCATATTGTATTATTTCTTTCCATTTGAATTATAAGTGACAATTTTTATTTTATATTTTATAGCCTAATTAATAATTCAGATAATTTATGCTGTGCATATAAGTAAACATCATCAAATTTAAAGAATTTATTTAGACTCATTTGTGAAGGTTTACCGATTATATGCTTTAAATATTCTTCCACTTGTTCGTTATAATTTTTTATACTCTTTTCTAATTTCTTTTCTGCCTGTTCGTCAAGCACAGTAACAATTTTATCATTGAGCATTCTTTTTTGAATTAATAATTCTACTTGCTCTAATGCTTGTTCTATATACTTCTTAGTAAAAAATATTTTAATATCTTTATATGTATAGTTTATATTATACCTTTCTCTTAGTAAATGATTAACTTTTCCATAAAATTCTTTTGTTTTAAATTTTAAATGTATTAAAGTTATACTTTCGATACCCATATTAATTAATACTTCTTTCTCTATATCTCTAATTATATTTTTTTCTTCTTCTGTGGTCTCTCTTACTATTGCAAAAGTTGATTTACCTATCTTTTTTTGTAAGTTAATCATTATTAGTTCATCATAATCTATTAACCTTCTATTTCTAAGATTATTAAGGCTGCCAAATATAATTTCCCTTAACTTTTGGTATGTTCGTTGATAAAAATGATTAATTTGAAATGTTGTTATATCACTACTATGTTTTTTCATTTCCTCAGTATTCTCTTGTATATATTTAGGGTTAACCATACCAAGAAGCAAATATAAATTTTTAAGTGTTATTTTTGTTGTATATCCTTCTTGTTTTGATAGATAATTGAGCAGTAATAATTCTATATGCTGAACATAAATTGAATTATTCCCTAGCACCCTTTTATCATCTTTCGGCAATGGCTCAGTATATATTTCTATTACTATAAATTTCTGTTTTTCCTTTTCAAGATTAATATACCTTGATATTTCTTTTAATTGCAATATTTTACTTTTACCTTGTTTTACTTCTTGCTCTAACAATTCACATAATATTTTATAATTTTTAATAACTTGGGTCACATATAGATTCTTTTTGATTAATTGATATAGTTTACTATCCAATATATTATTTCCTCCTTTTCTTATTTTTCTTATTCTTTTTCCTTACTTTTTCTTCTTGCTCATACTTCTCGAATACTTCTAGCATTCTGCAAATACCTTGATAATAAATTTCTACTACTAATTTATCTTTTGTAGTCTCAATAATTTTTATGGGGTCATCATCTCCCATATATTGTAATAAATGAAAAAATCCTTCATCACTTTTTGCAAGTTTACCATTTATCATTTTATATGGTATTTGTAAACTTTCTCCCTTTTCTTCTTTTACCGTTCTTAAGATGTCGATAAATTGCTTTGGTGCTTTTTTCATGTTAATATATCCTCCTTTTAATTTTAATTAATTTATTATATTAACCAACTAACTATATAATCAACCTCCAACACTTACCGATCCGCACCTCCTTTTCTATAAATTTTATTATATAATTGTATCGTTGGTTGTCTATAGTATACCATATGTTATTATTACATGTCAACAATTATTTTTTGATTGTATTGTAGTTTTTGTGTTGTTGATATGAAGTATATGAAGTGATTATATGGAAATTGTTATAGGGTTATCTGTTATTGAGTATTTAGACAAAAAGAAAAGCCCCTTACCGGGACTATTTAATCACTTCTATTATTTCTGAATTGCTTACATAGTGCTTGTTACCGTTTTCCTCTGCAATGGTATACATTAAGCACCCTGCATAACTATCTGACTCCTTCTTTTTAATAATTCCGGTATATATTTCATTATCTCCAAGTTTACCGGATTTAAATTTAACATTGTCATTAATACGGGTTTTGATACTTTTGTTGTATCTAGTTTTCTTAGTTTGAGGATATTTGTTAAGTAAATCTAAGTGGTTTATAGGTTCCCTGGTTGATTCTGCAGGTGTTATTACTTCTTGCTGCTCCTGCTCTATCTCCTTCCTTCCCTCATTTTTTAGATATTCATGGATTTTACTAGCTATTTCCATTGTATCCTCATTTACCATTGTCTTACCTAAGACAATTCTAAGCAAAGAATTTAAATCTAATTCTCTGGCTGCTTGCTGTTTTTGATCCTCGGTGAGTGTAATATTAATGATCATGTTATCGGCCTCCTTATTAATAATTTAATATGTATTTAAGTGATAATCTATTATATCAAAATAACTGAGTTAATACAATAGGTTAGTGCTAATTATTATTTTGTTATTGTTTAGGTTTGAGCAAAAAATAAACCCTTTAAAGGGTTTAAGTTATAATAATTCCTATATCTTTTTTGACTGAACTTTTCCAGCGTCCGAAGGTTTTATAATTTTTATCAGGTGATATTATGTCTAGCTGAATATTACCGTGACCTTCTTCTATGTCCCAGTATGCTATAGTTTTGTAATATGGTTTTCTGGATTGACTGGTGAAATTTAATTCTTCTACTATGATCATGTTATTATGCTCTCTGGTTCTGTGTTTGGGTAGATTGTTAGTCATTGTTTCAACCTCCTATGTATTTATTTAATAATACTATTATAAAGGATATACTGAGATAAAGCAATAAATATTTTAATATTCTTTAAATGATTTATAATAAACATTATATAACTTTATCCAATAATCATTATATGTGCCGATTCTAGGAATTTAAGGTATAATGACAGGTGAAAAGGATTTTATAGGTGTTAATGGGGAGTGTATGAGGTTTAATTTGAGGTGATATGGTTATAATTTATTGATTCTTAATTGTTATTGATTTGTTATTGAGCAAATAAAAAATCCTGCTATTGTTCAGCAGGATAAAATATTTCTTGATATGTCGGGCAACACATAGCCTGATTACATTCTTCTGTTACATATTTACAATTGATACAATTCTTACAATATACAGTAAAATCTTTTTTGTTATATTCTGAATGCTTGCAGGTGTTAATGTCTGATACGTATTTGTTATGGTTTATGGTAGATAGGATACATTTTTTCATTTTGTGTGGGAACCTCCTTTTATATTACCTTTCCTATACCTTATTACATTTGACAGTATAGGAAGGTGTTATGTATGTTAAATATATTTATTATTGCTGTTTGTTGCACTCCTTTTCCTCTTTATACAATTCTTCTACCATACCGTCAAGCATTTTCTCTAATTCCTGCCGGGTGTAATAAGTTTCTCTGATAAGATATTTGATCATTGCTTCTTTTGATTTTTGCATAGATTAGACCTCCTTAAAAATGTAAAATAATTTTACTAGCAAGCTAATAAATCAATACTATCTAATTTCAAACAAGTATTAACTATTTTATAAAATGTTTTTGTTAATTCTTCATGTTTCTTACTATGATTAAAATGTAGTACGTGTGCTAATTCGTGGCAAATTGTTTCTATAATACAGTTTACATCTTCTTCCTCAATAAAACTAGGTGAAATATATAGATTATGCTTAGATAATGCAATAGTATGTACAATATTAGTTTTAATACTTTTGTAGGTTCTGCCGTTGTAGGTTATTGCATTTGTTATTTTTAGTTCTGGTACATTGGGGAGATATTCTTTTAAATACTTTATTGATAAATAGTAACATAATTTCAATATATTCATTGTTTCACTTCCTTTTAATTGTTATTATTTAAACCTTTTATAAAATCCCTCGGTATTACTATTAAGAGACTTTATAAGAGGTTTAACCCTCTTACTCCGGTAATAATTTTATATATCTTTTGTAAGTTATTTCTAACAATGCTATATAAGATAATATTTTATCCCATATCCATAATTCAATATTTTCCGGTTTAGTTGTTGTTTTGTCCAATGTTATTTCTATGTCATTTTTATGTATCTCATACCAAGCAGTAGATTGCTCCACTGTAATTAATTTATAGTCAGTAAAATTATTAACAAATAATTGTAAATTTTGTTCGTAAGTATCAAGTGCCTTTTCTAGTTCCTTTAATTGTTTATTTTCCTTTTTTGTCATTCGCTGTACCTCCTTTTAAATTGAATAGAATTTTCCTAACAAATACATTATATCAAATTGGCCGTTAAATGTCTATAGTTTGGAGCGAATTTATTGTGTGATATTTATTTTTTGATTATGTTCCACGTGGAACAATTGGTGAGGAACATTATATTTATGTTTTGCGTCTGAACAAAAAAAGAAAAGAGCCATTTTTAGGCTCTTAATTTTTCTAATTCTTCTTTAAATTCTTTTAGTGATTCCCTACACTCTGCAATGTCTTCTTCTGATAAAGGTTTCTTTTTCCTTACTCTTATTCCTTTGTCATAATTCCAATCACATTGACAACCTGTTTCAATTTCCTTTTCTAGTACAGCTATAGTCTGTGGTAATACTTCTATTTTCTTTTTCTGTATTTCTGCCCAAGTTGATTGTTTACCATTTCTAAAGTCAATTAAAGCCATTCGTAACAACTCCTTAAGATTTATATTTACATTCTATCTATTATATTACACTACCTTAACCAATTTGTCAATATAAATTATCTTAACAAAACAATACTTTTATTGGGATAATGAGCAATAAAAAAACCAGCCTAAAAAGCTGGTTTATAAGATAATTCCTCTATAATTTTAATATTATTCATCTTTTCCCCTTGTCTACCACTATAATATTCAAATTCTACTATTCTTATATCTCTTCTTGCATTGGCTTTAAAACCGATTTCAATATCATTCTTAATACTTTCTAAAAATGTATATATCATACCATTTTCGAGTATCCCGTTATTAGTCCAACGTCCATTATACCAAAAAGAGAATACGTAACCTTTTTTCATTATGTAAAGCCCTCCTAAAAATATTTAATATGTATTTATATTTAATATAATACTACAAATATAAGGTGATGGCAAGCATTATTTTTATATTCTTTATTTTGGCCGTTAGATTTGTATTTAATATTTAGATTAAATATTTACATACAATATAATATATATTTATATAGTTCTATCTAATTATTTTATGATAAGAAACAAATAAATAGCAATAAATTATAATTAATTTGTGTATAAGCTTATCTAATTATCGACATAGCAAGCCATTTGAGGGATTGTAGGTGTATTTGTATGTGCGAAGGGTTTTAAGTGGCTGTATAAGGCTTGTATGAAGGTAAATAATTGTTGTGAGTGATAAGTTTAAGGTTGTTATGTTATTTTGTTGTTGCTTTAGGTTGTCTGGTGTTGGCCGGGTCGTTGTTATTGATTGTTATTGAGCAAAAGAAAAACCAGCTTGTTAGGCTGGCTTAGGATATTTTACATCTAGTTAATATTGTCTGTTTTTCTCCTCTAAATTCGTTGTGGTCTTTGATTATTCCCTTTAGTTTCAGATTATGGCCGGAATTAATATCTATAGCAGTTTTATCTAACCAGTTCTTGCCATTTACAAATTCGCCTATAGACTTACTTGTTTTCCATATTACGGTATTACCATTGTTATCTAAAAACTTGTGTATCCAGTTTGTTGTTGAATTCCAAGCGGAAATTTGAAATTCATAGCTTGCACTGGATATATATGTTAGTTCCAACTGAATTTTTTCTCCTGGTGTTCCGATATAGGAGGATATTGCTTCTTCCTTTTGTTGTGTTGCTTTTTTCTCTGCAACAATTTCCTTTTCTACTGTCCTGAGATATGCCGGGATAATCGAAGCTACAAAACCAAAATCTTTAGGTTTAATTGACTTTTCTTGGCTAAGTAGGTGTATACTATACATGTAGTCGTTTAGGTTATATTCTGGCATATTCTTTATCCAGTTTAAGGCTTTTTCAGCAATTTCTTTGTCATTATCAGATATATCAATTTTATGCTTACCTATTATGTCAGTTATAATTTTTTCTGCAATGTCTGAGGTAGGTAATACACCTTCCTGTTCTGAGGCCTTAGCTTTTGATGTAAAACCTTTTTCCCTGATTACGGCTGCTACTATATTGCAGTATCTTTGTATATCGAATTTAAGGCCGGATGTTGGTATTCTGTCTTCTAAATATTCTTGATCAGATACGTTGATAATTTCCAGGTATGAGGCGTAAAAATTCGGATCTACATGTCCAAGAAAATCTTTTAAGCAGGATTTTCCTACCATTTTGAACTCACTGGTATGTATATTTCTGACAATGAAGGTATATTTTCTACGACGGTCAGAGTTGCAATGTTCGCATATGAGCAATTCCCTGTATTCTGGTGGATAAGTTTTCCCTGGTATGGTCTTAATTAGTGTGCCGTTTTCTTTAGTTTCACAACTGGCAATTAATTCCCAACCTGCAATTATTGGAGCAATACCGGATAATGTTACTTTGTGGTGTAAGGTTGTTATGTTGTTGTAAAAATAATAGTCGTTTAAATCTTGGTCGTTGCTAGTAGGTGTTTTCTCAAATGATTCTAGAATAGTTAAGGTAATAGGTTCACAGTGGAGTTTTAGAGCTTTTTTGTTTAGTTTGTTAATTTTAGCTTCAAGGGTAGAGTAGTTTGATTCTGGAATAATGAAAGTGTTAATTTCTTGTGTTGTATTTGTCATTCGGGATACCTCCTCTTATGGTTTATTCGGATAACCAAAAACCGAATTTTAAATATATGATTCTGACAAGATAATTATATCAAATTGGCAGGTGTTTGTATATAGTTTTTAGATATATTTATATTAATATTCTAGTTTTATTTTTAGACAGTTTAATGAAGAATTTATTATATTTTTATATAGATATATCTTAGTTTATCTAATTATTATATGTGTAAAGTTAATGTTTAGTGTATCCAATTATGTATAATTATCTTTATATGAGGCGTTTTAAGAATTGTAGGTGCTAGAGTAGGTAAAATTATTTTATACGGCTTTAAAACGGATTCTAGGAAGGTGTTAGCTGAGTGAAAAAGGATTAAAAAGGTGAAGGGAGGAAATAGAAAAGGACATAATAAAACCCTGTTTAGTTTTACTTAATTTAATAAGCTACTAAACAGGGTTTAAGTTTAATTTACATTATTGGTGAAGGTGTAAAGTTATTATCGTTATCGGATTTAACTATTACACTACCGTATTTATCCCTTATCTTTTCTATACTTTGCTTGCTACTTCGCTTTACTTTCTTCACGCATCCTGCATACCAGTAAAACGCTTTGTGGGATTTAGTGTATATCATACCAAGTGTATCCTGTAAAAAATCCTTTATGGCAAAGGTTCCTTTTCCTCTAACCCATAACCAGGTTCCTATTATTTCCACTTCAATGTTATTGTATTTTAAAAGTTGATCAATAATGGATATGAAGTCGTTAGCTTGCTGTTTGGTTTCCGTGTAGCCTCTTTCATTTTTTAGCTGCTGTGCAAGGTATTCGTATTCCGTGTTAATTTCCTTCATGATCTGGAGTGCTTCAGGTGCTTTGTTGATGTCTGGGTGATACTGTTTTGCTAGTTTACGATAAGCTGATTTTAATTCCTCTAAGGTGTTAATATTTTGAAAATGGTTAATTTTCATTATGTATGCCTCCTAATAAATTATATTTAGTTTTCAAAGAGTTTTTACATTGGTTGTGGTGCTTTATGTATTTCTTACTGCATGACTAATTATATCAAAATGGTTAGTAGTCGTCAAGGTATATTTATTTTATTGTTTCTATACAAATAAATAATTATTATGTCTAAGTATATTATATTTTTTTGCGTTTTATATCTAATTATTGCTATAGGATAAGTTTTAAGGTATTGTAGGATATAATATACCTTAAATCGTTTTTAAGTGGCTTGTTGGCCGTTATGTGAAGGTGAATTTTGGGTTAGTGTTATGTGTCGGATGCTGTTATAGATGATTAGAGATTAGGGAAATTAAGCAAAAAATAATAGTATAGCTTTGTTGGCTATACTATTTTGGTTAGTTCCTAGTTATTTTTTTGTTTTTGAGTTTAAAAGGGTATTAATAATTAATATAATTATATTCTTCCTCTTTATCACAATATCCATAATAAGGAATATATGAATCGTTACTATAATAGCATTGATCATATTCATCATGGATAAATTCACCAATTAACTGAATTTTATCAGGTGACATTATGATAAATTTACTTTTTGTGGCATGTCTGATTAACTCTACTGTTATAGGGTTAAATAGATTATCTTTAATTTCTGTTAGATAATCTTTGACAAATATAATAGTGTCTGAGGTTGATCTGTTATGAGAAGTAAAGGGAATAATACCATTGTGCACCACTGCCAGATCTGTTATACAAGATTTAGATTTTAATTTATTTTGATTTTTTGTTACTGGGAAAGGATGAGTGTTACCTGCTGTTATTCGGCCATGTGAAGCTAGACGGAAATGGATCGTTAAGTTAATGTTTGTTATATTGATTTTTTGTTGGAGTTCGTTTAGTGCTGATATGAGTGAATTGAATGTCATAAAACCTTTTTGAATATGTACAGAATTGTCGTGCTGATACATAAAACCGGCCCCGTGAGAATTGTTTTGGAAGCAGGTTTCTAGTGTTGATATGTCCGGGAGTTGAATGTTAGATGGCTTATGTAAAATTATACACATAGTTATTACCCTCCTGTTATTTTATAATCTATAAAAATAATTCAACAATTTATTATACTACATACTACCGTTATCTGTCAATAAAAAACCTCCTATTAAGGAGGTGTATATTTATATTAACATTATACTAATTTCCTTTTCTGGAAGTATTCTGTTAATTCTTTATAGTTATAGTCTTTTGCCGATTCTGTTATATACTCCCATGTTAATTTATGTAAATCTTTAATATCTGTCAAATTTACTAAATTTACTAGCAATTGGCAGAACTGTAATGTAGCTATAAATGTAGTATAATTTAGAGTTCCTCTAAAAATCCTAATTTCGACAGTATGTTCATTTTGCAGGTTAACTGCATGGTAACGGTCGGAATATTTGGCATTATTTAGTATTCGATCTTCTGGAATTAAACCATAACGACAAGCCCACTTATTTAACTGGTAATCGTTACGGCGGGAGAATATTACCAGTTTATCCCAATGCATCTCTGTTATAAGCAGAAGCTTAGTAATATTTAGATCCTGCTCTAATTCTGACATTCCAAAAGCTATTTTGCTAATGTGGACGTGTAGTCCGCAACTATCTGCATCGTGGGAGGTATAACCAAGTTTTTCGCATTTCCCCAAACATTTTTTCCAGTTGAATACTGTTAAATGCTGGTTTAAAGTTGCTGGATGACTAACTATTTCAAAACCATCATCAAGCGAACCGTCTTCCTTAATGTAAATTTTATCATCTATGGAAGAATTCATAGTTTTTAAAACTTCTGAGGCGTTTTGAGTGCTATATCCTCCTTCGTCAATTTCCACTTCTACACCAAAACGACAACGGCTGTCATATCCGTAAAATATTGGTTTAGGTTTATGGCTGTAATCATGAATTTTTATGGAATGGTTTTTGTAACATTCCAGGCAGTATGGTTCATATTCTGCATAGAATATATTTTCAGAGTTAATCATAAATTTTCCACAATCTGTACATACTGTTACATTGTTATAACAATCATTACAGGCATAATGATCAAAATTATCCTGTTTTAACTGGTTAATGTTATGATATTTACCACAATATGTACAGAGCTGTACATATGTATGGAAGCAATAATCACAATAACATTTTCCAGCGTGGTCATATTGTCCCTCATGCAAGTATAATTTTTCTCCACATATAGAGCAGGTTACAATTTGCTCTAAAACTAATTTTCCCATTTTTACTCCTCCTTGATATTGTTATAATTTGGATAATTGTAAAATACCTTTATGTTACCCACTGTCTACTGTTATGGTAATATGTGGAATATTGACAATGGGTAAAGAAAAAGTATTTTGCTTGATATTTATTTTTATATTCTGTTACAAGCCTCTTTTTTGAAGGTATTCTTGGAGTTCTGTATATTTGTATTCGCTGGCATGAGATGTTACCTTTTCCCAAGTTATTTGTTGAATATCTTGGATTTTATAGTCTCTGCAAATATCTAGCAATAACTGGCAGAACTGCAAGGTTGCTGCAAAGGTTGTATAGTTTAATGTACCGCGGAAAATTCTTAATTCTACTGTATGGAAATTATCTAAATTAACTGCATGGTAACGATTGGATCGTTTAGCAGTTTTAAGTAGTTCGTCCGAATCTGAAGTCAATCCGTATCTTTTAGCCCATCTTAATAATTGAACTTCGTCCCGGCGACTAAATGTTACCAATTTGTCCCAGAATATTTCTGTTATAAGTAAAAGTTTGGTAATATTTAAGTCCTGCTCAATTTCAGTGTTGCCGAATGCATCCCTGCTGATATGTACGTGCATTCCACAAGTGCCTGCATCGTGGGAGGTATAACCTAAATTGATACATTCTGTTAAGAGTGCTTCCCAATCAAATATTGTAAGGTGTTGCTCTAGTGTTGCCGGGTGAGAGACTATTTCAAATCCATTATTCAGGGAACCATCTTCTTTAATGTAAATTTTATCCTCAGTTTGAAAATTCATGATTTCTAATAATCCTTCGGCGTTGGCTTCACTTTTACCACCTTCGTCAAGTTCAACTTCAACTCCCAAAAAGTCTGAAGTGTTACCGTGAAAAATTGGATCTGGTTTATGTCCGTAAGGATGGATAAATTTGTCAATATTGTTATAACATTGCTCACAATATGTATTACCGTCATATTCAAAAATTTGATCGTCTGGTAACCATTCCCCACAATTTTCACAATAACTAGCATTCTCCCAGCAATTCTCACAGAGATCTTGGTTATGATCGTTACTATGTATATCATCGTTATGGTGGACTTCTCCGCACCAGTCGCAACGGGTAGAATGATTATTAAAACAGTCATAACAATAATAATTGTCGTTGGTAGTTGTCTCTGCATCATTAATATGTATAGCGTCTTTGCAATGGTGGCAAATAATTATATTATCGTTGTAACAACTCTCACAGTAAGCATTATCGGAACTATCATGTTTAATATCGTCGTTGTGGGTTAAATCTCCGCATTCGTTACACTTGGTAAAATTTTCATCAATACATTCTTGGCAATAATAGTCATAGTTGATCTCTGTTAGTTCCGAAAGGTTAAATTCAATGTTGCAATGAGCACAAAGGATTAAATTTTCAGTTGTCTTAGTCATTTTTTCTACCTCCTGTAAAATAAATATATTAACATAGTATTCGCCCACGACCTTGCATTATCCTTCTTTTTTATTAGATTTTTTGTGATTATTTATTTTTATTTTTTGTTGGTTCGGACATAGATATTATGTATAAGTTTGTTTATATTTGTATAACTATTTAATATGGTTAGAAGGCTGTTAGATAGTTGATAAATAATTATAATATAGTTATTATATCTAAGTTTATATAATAATCATTGTAGGAGTTGATTTAAGGAAATGTAGGTATTGGAGTGGGTAAATTATATTATAGTGGTCTTAAAATTGATTGTGTGAAGTGTGGAATTGTTAGGGATGAGCAAAAAAATAAACCCGGTGAAGGGTTTAAGTTATAATTGTATTTATATATATTTATATTTTATACTGCTTTTGCTGATTGCGCCCAGCGGTATTGGTCTAGAGCTTTTGCTTCGGCCTGGTAGCGGCTTTTTGCTGCTATTTGATCTAAAAATTCAAATGATTCGTTATTTTCGTTTTGAGCGGTAATCCATACCCAATATTGATTAGTTGTTGTGTTGGTCATTGTAGTTCCTCCTATAATTTGTAATATTAATATGGTTTTAACGGATTACCATAAACCGGAAATGATACTAATAATTGAAATGGCATTTACCAGGATATTGCAAATTTAAGTTAATTATAGTTTGCGGGTTATAAAGGGTAAAGCCCTTATTGCCGTTGGTAAATTCTACATATACAAAAGTTAAATCGTTCCAGTTTAGCATTATTTTGTCACCTCCTTGATTGTAAAATTATGGCCGTTGTAAATGCAGTAATATTTTTCTTCCACTTCCTGTAAGGTATACGGACGATCCGAAGCGATTCCGTCCTGCAAAAAAGATTCTAGCAAATCCTTTTCTTTCGTGCCAGTTCTCCAAACCTGCCAGTATCCTTTTAGTGCTGCATTTAATAAAGGGACAAGATATTCGGGAGTCTGCTGTTTTGCTTCTTCTGCCTCAAATTCAGCTATAACCTGGGAAATTTCCTTTTTGGAATATGCGTACCCTATGTGACGTCCGGGTACGTCGCGGATTTCCATTTTGCTGATTGTCGCGTTGCCGTAGGTGCCATTTCCCATTGTCCAAACGTGGTATGTAGCCATTTGTTGTGCCTCCCTGTTTATTATTTTATTTTGTTGCTACTATAGTATTCACCAAAAGTTTTTTAATACCTTCTTTTTTAGGAGATTTATTTTTATATTTTTTAAAATAATTTATGTAAAATAGTTTGTATTATATTTAATTATGTATAAGTTTATATAGTTATTTTTATAGTTGTTTAATTATTTTTGAAAAATAATTTTGGTTGTGCAAGGAAAATAAAAAGAGCTTTTCAGCTCTAATTTATAAATATTTTTTTGGCTGGCATTGTGGACAACCAGCTCTGCGACAGTTGCAAGTGTAAAATTCGTTTGGTTCGGGATAATGGTTATTTTTAGTATTTGGCTTGTAAAATTCTTCTATGAATTCTTCTTCGATTATGTCGTTCTCAATTCCGCATTCTTCTATAATTTTCTGTTCGCATTCAGGACAGTATAGAAGATTGTCAGTGTTATACTTTTTGTCGCATAGAATACAATTCATGGTATTACCTCCTAACCAAATATATGGTTATTTTTAGCTTGGAATACATATTCATCAAAAAATGCAATACATTCTTCTTCATTTCTTGGATATTTTTTCCCACCTAATTCTAAGGTATTCGTGAGATTTGAATTATTATAAGCAATTCCAAGCAACCACTTACCGTTAAAGTTATATTCTCCCATATTATACAATATAACGTATTTATTATCAGTTATTTTTTGTATTCTGTGTATAATTTTACATTTTTCACATACACCTTGAGGGAAATATTCAGATTTTACTAAATTTTTCTTGGCCGTTAAGGTATTACAAATTGAACATTTATGTATGGGTTTTCTTGCCATTTGGTTAACCTCCTTATATTCTTCTGAAAAATCAATTGCCCTCGTATCACCCTTGTTAGGGAGTGGAGTCTTGTGCGCGTAGGTAGTTCACACATATTTAGCGTAGCCTATTTTGTGTTAGTCCCGGATATTTCTACCCGCTCTACCCATCCACTTAGCAAGGAAATCTTGCTTACATGCCCTGTCGAGCTTACCATTAGTTTTCCAGAAGTTTTTTTTATTAAGTTATTAAAGAGCATATTTCTATTACATAATACCACAATCGGGTATGTATTGCAAGGTTTTTAATGATAATTATATTATAGTTGTGTTTAATTTTATTGATTTATCCATGTTAAGTTTTATAATTTATTAGATAAATAGGCTTATTTGTTACTAGGATGCGTTTTAAGGGTAGTTTTATTGATTTAGGTGTTAGAGTATGTATTTTTTATTTAAAGCCGGTATATGGTGATTGTGTGAGGTTTAATTTTAGATAAAAATAAAAAACCTACTAATTAAAGTAGGTTTGCAAATTTCATTTCAAATCTTTTATTTAGCTCTAAATATGGATTTTCTGACATAATTCCATCAAAAAACCCTAATTCATATTCTGCCAATTGTTCACCATCCAATTTGCTGATAGATTTTCCGGTAATATGGTCATAATTGTACGGTTTATGCTCGTTGTTGATTCCTCCGTCGATAAATCCGGCCTTGTAGTAGCTAGTGGTTTGATCAATAGTGGATCTAGTTATGTTAATTATTTTAGTCATTATAGGACTAGCAAAAGTTTTTCTTAATTCCTCAATTGTCATTTTCATTTTGGGAACCTCCTTTTATTTAATATAATTAATAATTGCGTCTAAATTTAACATAATAGCTGTTTTATGGTTTAATAAACCATTTTTATAACCATCTAGGATTTTGCTCCTATATTCTGGAATTAATGATGGATCTAGTAAATATATCCAAGATGATAGACTGCTATTATAACGGTTTCCTGCACTATGTGCTATCATGTTAATATCTTCTATTTTGTGGATTTTATGCGGATGGTGATATTTAACATAGTAGAATTTAGGTGATTCTTTGTATATTTCTAGTTTTTGTACGTCTTCTGCGATGGTGCCTTTGTTGATACTTATGGCGTATTTTGTAACAAATTGTATGTTTTGCATTTGTTTCACATCCTTTATTTGGTTTGGTTAATCCCTTTATAAAAAGCAGGTTAAATCAATTTTTGAAAATAACATTAACCTGCTCTATGTAAAAAAATTAAATCCAGTATACTTCATTTCTACCATTTTCTGATTGTCCTTGTAAATAATCGTCTAACATCTCAAGGTATTCCTCACTTGCCAAAAAATCAATTAGTGTTATAGTATTATATTCTGTCCCACCATTCAAACGGTAAATCATCATTGTAACATCTTCCAAAAACTGGTTAAAACTAATGTCCTGGTATTTGCTGGAAAATGTATGGTACATTGAATAAGTTTTACCGTCTAATTCCCATATACTGTTATTTTTATTTGGATGATATTGCAGGTTTACATAATTTTTAACTACTGTAAAATACTGTGGTATTTCCCTACAACCTGTTTTGTATAAATCTGTTAATTCAGTATAAACTTTATGAGCCAGTTTTAAGTTATTGATGTTAATATTTGTCATAGTTATCAATCTCCTTTTTATTTATAATCCTTTATAAAATGCAGGTTGACCGTGTTTAATTTTTGTCACTCCTGCATTCAAAAAAGATTCTAACTAATCTGTTATAACTGTTATGGTAGATATTACATGTTTTAATTCTTCTATTTTTTTACTATATTCCTTAATTTTTTCTGTATAATATCTTCTAGTGTCACAGAATGGTGATTCTACATAATATAACAATTTTTTTATTTTATCTTCCAGTCTTTTTACCTCTATTTTATAATTTTCCAATCTTACTCTTTCTGTAAAATTTACATAATTTTGTTTCATTTTTCATTCTCCTTTTAATTTTAATTTAATTTAAATTCGGTATGGTGCAAGCTGTTCCGCTGTTATACTCCTACACTATATTTACCTGGTTAGGTGGCAGTGTAGGAGCTTTATTCGCCGTACTCACTCGCTCTGTATTCAGTTGTTTTTAAAACGGTACTACTACTATAGTATTCGACAAGGGGATAAAAATATCCTTTATTTTTAGATAATTATTTTTATATTTTGTAGATTATTTTAATTGGATAAAGTTATATATTATTATGTTATTTTGAGATGTTTTAAGGTATTTTAATTAAATTATTTTAAAATATTTTTTGTTTAATTTTTGTTTGATTTAATTAAAATTATAGGTGTTTGAGGTGGTGTTTTGAGATAAATTATATATAATATTTTTTTATAGTTAATATGATTATTTGTTTGGTTATATTAAGGTTAAAATTATATTTTTAATTTGTAGGTGCTAATATACATTATTTTATTTTAGGCTTAAATTTGACGTATACTACAATAGGGTTTATTTGCATTGTAGGAGGGTTTTAAGGGATTTTATTTTTTGTACGTGTAGGTGTATAGGGATTTGATTGTGATGATATTTGGATTTGGTAGGTATTAGGTGATATTTTGTTGATGTTAGAATTGATTAGTTTATTTATATGAGTGATACTTTGTTGATACCATTATTGATGGTAACTTGTGATAACATGATATTTGTTTAATGTGGTAGCAGTAAAGCATTATATGTTAGTATGTGTGTTAGATTAGAGATAGCAACAAGGTTAATATATTTGTATAATTGTTTGGTAACATGCTGGTATTGTGATGCTGATATAAATGGTAGCATGATATGGTATATGGTCTATATGTATAGGTATCATATAACTTATTTTAATATAATATAGTATATTATATTGTTTTTTTTAGTGATACTATTTAAGGAGAAATTATTGTGGTAACATAGAGTAACATATAGCAATATAAAATGGTATCATGTCTATAGTGGTATTGGTAACGATGTTAATTTATTTAGTATCATGACTGGTAATAAAATAGCTGTCATGTATAGTTTTATTAGTTGTTAGTTTTATATATTTTAGTATGGTACATAGTAGATATTATATGTATGTTTAATTGTATACTGGTTTAGTATAGTTTTATTGTATAGATATTATAGATAATTTAGATAATATTATTATATGTTTATGTATTTTATAGATAATTTATAGTATTGTTTATTATTTTATTATTAATGTAAAGTGGGTAGCAATCCCTATTTTAGTATTGTTTTTGTGGGTAAAGTGGGAAATTAGATATTGATTTGAGGTGGAAATGGGGTGAAAGTGGGAGATTATTTTGAGTGTATGAGTGAGGTAGTACACTGGTACAGGATACTATATTGTATTATCTGAATATATAGATATTATATATTATGTTTATGTTGTTCTGACTTAGTAGTCGGAGTTATTAGATATATTAGAGTTGTTAGATATATTGTTTATTTATATACGTTGTATAAAGTTACACACTGTGTAATTGTGTTTCATTTTGATACAGTGTATGAGTATGCTAGTACACTAATACAATAGTTACAAAAAGTGTCAAATGTTATACTTTTCGAGTGAGTGCTACAGTACCCAAAATGTATACTATGGCACTCAATGTTCCACGTGGAACATTATAATTATTTTTTGATTGTGTCCCACAGCTTCACACCTCATTATCAATATTTCACACTCAATATTCCACAATTTATATTCACGACAAAATTATTCCCGGTGAAGCTGGCAACACGAATATTAACCGGAATAATCATCAATATCAATCCTACACAGCCTCACGACCACGACATCAAATGTAAATATAATTCTAGTATAAATATTTTACGTTTCGATATGAGGCTTATATTTACCACTCATAGACACAACTCACAACCAACCACACAACCAACCGACAAAACAATTTATTATTCCATTACAACATCCTAACAATTCCCAATACTACCAATTCTATCCAACAATTCTCCACATAAGGTTTATTATGTGGAGATATTTAGAGTTATTCAAAGAGGGATGAGCAGACCGGGCATGGTTTACAATTTGAGAGTGATTATCATTATCATATGCCACCTGATCAGATGTATCTTCACGTCCATTTTATTTTTAAACTACGATTATCGCAAATCAATCGTACAACATCATAAATAACAACTATTTCCATATAATAATCAAAACATCTTAACACTGCATATTTTTAATTTTAATCAATAAATAATCAAAAAATTTATCATCCAACACAATCAAAAATATAACAAATTTTATCCTTCTATGCTCTCCTTTATTATATCACAAATCAAATAATACCAATAATTTTTCACACATTAAATCATACCCTAATCATACTTTAATCATACCCTAATTACACTTTAAAATATACTCATTATATTCTAATTAAATAATATTAAATTAATAAACATCGAATAATATTTTTAACAATAATTTTATATAAAATATATCAACAAATACCTACTTAAACATCCCTATATCCATTATACTATCTACATTTATATCATTTTTACAAAAAACCAACCAATATAACTAAACCTAATTTGGATACATAACTTAAAAATTTACCAAACTTAACTTAACTTAAACCAAATAACCATCAATTCCTTACCACACAACATTTTAGGCAACATCCCTCGGATAAAGTGTATATAATATAATACAACTTGTCCATGCTATATGCTTTAAACGCTTATTTAACAATGATTTATAGCGATTTACTATTTTTCACTTTTGGTAAATTTTTTATATTTTATATTATATTAATATTCATCAAATCATATTTCTCAATCCTCCACTCCAAACCACATTTCCAACATCTAATATATTTATCCTCACTATTAACATCTTTCATAGCATTTTCTAATAAATCATCATATCCTTCATAATCATTAATATACATATTCCCATTTTTATCCATAGGAAATACTACAGTCATTCTAACCAACATACTTAAATCAGTATTACCACATTTTAAACATTTCATATTATATCTCTCCTTTATAATATCCCCTTTATATTATATATTAAACCCCAAAATTCCATCTACACTCTCATACTCATAATTAAAATCAATCAAAACAACCTCTTTCCCTTCTTCATTTTCACCACATTCCCAAACAAAATTATAATTAACCCACACCTCATAAACCTTATCACCTATATCAACCTCTAATGATGCACCTTCTTTAATAAATTTATTCCCTTCTCTTGTTTCATCAATAAATTCAACATATTCCACAAAATAATCAATACAATTTTGAAATTCACTTTCTGATACTTTATAACCAATCCTATTGCTCAAATAATATTTCATTTTACTTTTATTTAACAACCTATAATTTATCATTTAAT
>Ga0209319_1001191_pt1 | contig 23040 bp, 16 predicted proteins | sample RifGroE2_FD_184000 | JGI IMG/M metagenome (GOLD analysis project Ga0209319, IMG submission 184000) | Groundwater microbial communities from Rifle, Colorado - Groundwater E2 (SPAdes) (version 2) | ecosystem: Environmental > Aquatic > Deep subsurface > Groundwater | place: Rifle, Colorado, United...
CATCAGTAGGAGCACTGCTTATAACCCTTTCAACCTTTACTTTTGAAATAACCACATCATAATCCCCATTTTTATAATTTACTAGAACATCTACTAAGCTTCCAGTTTTAACTTCACCTGCTACATTATTAGTAAAATTATACTCTCTTCTTCTTTTAAATTGCTGATCATCAGGATATGGGGAATTATCTAAAGCTTTCTTTAAAATATATTCTCCTTTTACAAGCTTTTTACTAGTTTTATTCCTCAGCATTTGTTCTTTTTCTTGTTCTGTATATACTAATAATTTACCATCGAGATCCTTTGGTAAAAATATTTTAGGGACATCTACAGCAACAATAGTTTTTTGTGTAAATAAATCTTCTGAAATCATGGTATCTGAATAAAGACCTAAATCATTATTAACCATAAAAACTTTCTCTGTTTGATATTGTTGTTGGTAAAAGGCCTCAGCTTTCTTTTTCTCATTTGGTAAATAAACAGATGATATGTACCAAATAATTAAACCAAATATTGTTAAAGAAATTCCAATTGTTAATATAACTCCTTGATTTTTCACGTTAAATCCTCCTTTAGTCAGTTCATCATTATTTAAACTGACATTATTATTTATAATATACTATCTTATACATCTAAACCTTTATACTAATATTTAATTATATAATCTGCTAACTGCTTTATTCCTGTATGTAATAAGTTGCTTTTTACATTTATTGCTGGTTGTCTAGGTGCAGTCAATCCAATTATTATAGATTTCAAATCATAAGCAATGGAGAAAGTTTGATTTATAGGTGCAGTAAATCTTTCATTAATATTATTTGGTGAAGAAATATTTTTAAAATAACTTATTACTGAACTTCTTTTAAAATAATTTATTTCTTCATCCATATTAATAATTAAATCAATTTTTTTATTTTGTAAAGCTTTTCTTTGTTCAAAAATTCCAGAAGATAATCTATATACCATATTTACTTGCCTATTTGCAACTATATAAACTTCATATGCTATTTCAATAAGTTTACTAATTGCACTCTCTTCTAAATAATTTGCACAATCTACAATAACAACTTCAGAATGTCTTGTTGAAATTTTAATAAGCTTTATTATATCATCAATTGTTACATTTACATTAACTCCCTTATGCTCCGAAAACAATTTTAAATTCTTATTTATTTGTAATCCCAAATCATATACATCTGCAAGAATTTTTACTGTTGATAGTTTACTTAAGCATCCTTTTTCCTCCGTATTGAAGTAATAATAAGCATCTTGCTTTTTCGTATCAGTATCTATAAGAGTCGTCTTAATACCTCTACTTGATATTTCCTCTGCTAAGTTAACCGCTATTGTTGTTTTTCCAGTCTTCTCAGGGCTTAATAAAAGTATTATTTTATTATTTGAAAAATCGTTATCTAAATTATACTCAACTTCTTCAAAGCTAATTTGTTGTAAAATACTTCGTGTCTTTTCTTCAATAGATTTCTTGTAATTTTCCTTTAATAAAATTTGCTTTTGCTCTTCATTAATATCAACTTTTTCCTCTACTATTTTAGGAACTTCGATCTTAGGAATTTCAATATTCACTTTTTCTTCTGTTACTTCAGGAATTCCCATTTTTGTTTTTTCTATCTTCATTTTATCTTCTATTTTATCTTTTTGACTATCTTTAATTACAATAACTTTTTCAGACTCTATAAATTCTATAAAATCCTTTTCCTCTGGCTTGTTTTCTATAATCATTGATGGTTCTTCATTTTTATAAAAATCGTCTGAATATTTTAGCTTGTTTAACATTTCGAAAAGTCTATGGTTCAACTTTCTATCATTATTTTCATTTTTCCCCATTTTCTCAACTTCCTTTTTTTGTTGATAGTTTATATTCTGTTTATTTTCTTTTAATTCTTTTGATTCTTGATTCACCAAAATTGAGCTGTATTCAACTTTCTTATCCTTTATCATATCTTTTTGTTCTTCTTTTTGTTTTAAATCTTTACGTATTTGTTCTTTTAGTTCATTAATGTATTCATCATTAATTGTATTGTTTTTATCTGTTACTGTTTCTACTTTTATATTAAGGGTGTTCTTTTTTTCAGTATTCTTGTATTCTCTATTTTTATCCTCAATGATTACTTTACCTCCATTAATAACTATATTTTTTTCAGTTGCTTCTTTTTCCTCATTTTCTTTTACAAGCTTAGGGGTTGTCAGTTTGTTTTTTTGTTCTCTTAGCCTTTGCAGTCTTTTTTCTTCTATTTTATTTATCTCCTCATCATAATTAATTTTTCTGTATAATGCCACTCCAAAGAAAAATGCAGCACTTATAATAATAATATAATATACATACACTGGCACTCCTATATTATTTGTAACAGGTACACTTGCCACAATCATTGCATACATCAGAAGACCACCTTCTTAATTCACTCTTGCTTAAAAAACGAAAAGCCCTTTTTCTTTTTTTGCTTATCATAAGATATATAATAGTTATTACATATCTTTTTTATATCGTCATCTATAAAGTTATTTTTAAGTTCAATAGCTGGAGTTCTATTCGCTAAACCTTGTAATACTGACTTTGCATCATCACTAACAGTAAAAACTTTATCTATTGTATAATCAAATTCCTTACCATTTGATAAGTCTACATTTTCAAAAAATTTTTCTTTAATCTGATCAGCTTCAAGATGTTTTAAAGGATAATATCTATTTACTACAATACTTGCATTATGTAATTGTGCTCTAAACTTTGCTAGTTCTTCAGGTACTCTATTTAAAGTTGTTACTTTTTGATCGACTATAATAAGTGGATTATCTGAAATTTCTAAAATATTTCTTATAGTATCATCATCTAAGTTGTGACATAGATCTATTACAACTATTTGTGCATTATTTCTAGCTGAAACTATAAGTTTCATTAAATCATATTGACCAAATTCTACAGGACAATCTTTATTTTCAGTAAATATTTTCAGATTAGGAGTTACATCAATACCTAGATTTAATACATTCTCTTCTTCTGATAATTTTGATAAAGAATTATTAAAATTTTTATCAAAATGAAAATATATATCTTTTTTCTTAAAATCAGTATCTATTAATATTGTTTTTATATTTTCTTTACTAAAATACCATGCCATATTAACAGCTATCGTCGTTTTGCCGGTTGACTCTGTACCTAATATTACTATAATTTTTTTATAGTCACTTGGCACTCTATACACTATTTCTTGTACAGTTTCTTTTATAACTTCTTTTTTATTATAATTTCTAAAATCATCTTCTGTTAAAGGTTTTACCTCTCGTACTTTTATTTTCTCTTTTTTATCTTTTTCCTCATTGTTTTCTTGAATTTCTTCTTTATTTTGCTTAGTGGATAGTTCCATAAGTCTGTTTAAATCTATTGTTTTATCTGCTACATTTTTGCTATTTACCAAAAGAAAAAGCTTCTTTACATCACTAAATTTTTTAGGTTGTTTATATACTTTATTAATAAGTACAGCATCTATTGGATCTACCAAAATATCATTTATACCATATTTAAAACAAAGCTTTATCTCTCCTTCTGAATCTTTATTTGTCAAATACATAATTCTAATATCTCTTTCCCTTAATGTTAAAATTAAATATTCTATTTCTATATTACCTACCAACTTATTGGATATAATAACAGTATTGAAACTTGACTTTAGTAAAAACTCACGATAATTTACTATCATACTGTCTTTTATATCACTTTTTTCAAACTCCTGTTTTATCTTTTGATCAAGAGCGTCTATACCAGTTGCAATAGCTATCATTCAATCAACTCCCTTATTTTTACTTTATTGTTTAAAAATGTATTTTAAACTTATAAATACACAATACTACTTGTATTATATAATATATTATAATATTATACAAGTAGTATCACCATATTTTTTATTGAAATTTCTGTTAAATTTGTGTTACAAATTAGTTTTGACTTTTTGTAATTTCATAATCTATTATTTTTTTTGTTTTATTATCAAATTTTAATGTCAAAATTTCTTTATATGCACCCTTTTTCTTTGCAAAAAATTCTTCTGCTTTCATTACTTCTACTTTCATATAATCTATTTTTCCGTCAGAACCATAATCTTTAAGAATGTACATCGCCTTATATTTATAATCTATTGCCGATTTTAATTTATCAAAATCTACTTTATTACGATCTACAATTTCAGATATTTTTTCAAATTCTTTATCTTCTATGTAAAGTAATATATTATATCCATCAATACCTATTTCTTCATCGATATACGTTTCTTTTTCAGCCATTCCACTTTTTCTATAAACTTCTTCCTGATTTTTTGAAATAACAAAAGACATAATTAATGAAAGTGCATAAAAAGCTAGCAAAAGTAAAATAGTTTTCTTTAAAGGACTCATCTAACTCCCCCCATTTAATATTATAAATATACTAATTATTAGGCATTTCATATTCAAATCCTGTACCTACAGGATTTACTGGTGTACCATTTACTCTTGTTTCGAAATGTAAATGTGGACCTGTTGAATCCCCAGTACTTCCCACAAGTCCTATTTGCTGTCCCTTCTTTACTTCATCTCCAACCTTCACTATCAAATTGGGTTGATGTGCATAGAGTGTTACTAAACCAGATCCGTGGTCTATCATTACATAATTTCCATATCCTCCTCCTTCTCCTAAATTATTAGGATCCTGAGGAGCACTGAAAACAACTGTTCCATTTGCAATTGCAACTATAGGATGATTTAAGTTACCATTTATATCTATTCCTGTATGCATCTTAAGTACTTTCTTTATAGGGTGCATTCTCATACCAAATTCTGAACCTATTGAAATATTTTTAGGTGTCGGCCACACATACTTTCCATTGGCTAATTGTAATTCAGTATAATATGTAGTATCCCCACCTAATGACATTAAATTAACATCATTGATATTAGTTGTCCATGCATCAATCCCTCTTATAGCACTATACCACGTTGCCATATCATCTCCATAATCGTCAGCAGCTGAGCCACCGCCATTATATTTCTTAAATACATTTCTAATTGTCGCTCCCTTTGCTTCTACACTATCAGCTATTGCTATTTTACCTTTTAATATCTGAGTTCCAACATCTATATTATGTTGTGGATCATGAAGCAATTTTTCTCTTTCTTCACCTGTTGCTCCATTTGTAACTTGCATAAGTCCCATACCACCATCAAAAGTAATAGGAATATCTGGTCTTCCTTTTGACTCTTTTACTATTATTAATTTTATCATTAATGGATCTATCTCGTATTTCTGTGCTGCTTCCATTATATATTTATCATATATACCGTCTATATTATAATCTGTATCCATTTTTAATAATTGATCCCAAGCTAGTGGATTTATTTTAGCCCCTGATTTTAGAGAACTTAGTGTGGCAACTAATGGATCTAATTCATCATTCATTTTCTTAAAATTAGGTAAGCTTCCAAAAAATCCTCCTCCAAAGCTTGAACCATTACCTTCACTACCGTCCTTTATATCAGGATTTAGCATTTGATCCATCGCCTGTTTTCCAGCTGGTTCAAAAATCATTCGTTGTCTCATTATATCATCTCGTGCATCTTTTATTGTTCTTTCATCAGACTTATCATTTGTTACACCTATATCTTTTAGCATAGTATCGAAAGCTACAGATTTTTCGACTTCTTTAGAATAATCTATTTCTAAGTAATCATAAACATCTTCATCAGCATAGGAAATAATAGTATTAATAAACATTAATACTATTATAAGACTTAAAGTTTTAATTTTCTTTAAATTTTTTATCATAAGCCATCAGTCCTTCCTAAATGCTCATATTAGTTTTTTATCTATTGGTTATTAGTTTTCTCTATGCTATATTTTGTTATCTTGCCTGTATTAGAATCTACCTTCATATTAATAAAAATCATTATCTTAATTTTCCCTTCCTTGTATTCACTTTCGCTTAATAATTTCAACCTTACTTGCCTATAGCTTTCTTCTTGTTCGTTTTTTTCAACTATTAGCAACTTTTTTCCATCAAATGTAAAATCTACTTTTATCTTTTCTACATCAAATGTATTCGGAGCAAAAAAACTTACTATACCTTCTACATTTTTATCATTTATATATGTCTTAAATTTTTCTAAATCAAAAACACTTTCTTCTATTGCAGGCTTATCATCTCCGATTTCAAGATACTCAACTGGTGGCTTTTCTATCTTGCTGTCTACAACTTTATTTGAATTTTGCTGTGAATTGTTATGTCTACTACTAAATATCAATACTGCTGTTATTAATATTAATAATATTATCATCGCTAACAATATTATTTTTTTAGACATGTCCATTATTTTCACTCCTTTATTCTTTCTAATTTTTTGAAATTCCTTCTATTAGTTGTTGCCATGGGAAGTTTGGACCTGGACAATACGGTCTACCAGTAGGATCTATTTCATAATGTCCTATTATATAATCCCTATTAGGTAATATTGTAGATCCATAGTTTTGTTTAGCATAATTTATTATATATTTATGTAACCATACACTAGCATCAAATTGCTCTTGTGTAAGATTTCCAACTACACTACCTGGTGCATCTGTAGGAGATGTTCCTGTATGCTCTATATTTGCTGTAAAACCATTTATACTACCACAGTTTCCACTGGCTATCTTATCTTTTATTATTTCAGCTGTTACCTTACTGTAGTTACTCGAAGATATTCCATTTCCATTTGCTATATAATTTAGCGGTATTACTTCATGTATTTTACCTTCTCTATCTATTACATAGTTTGTAGATGATTTCAATGTACCATTTTGTCCTGTCCACCACCAATTAGTTACTCCATCTCCTCCTTGGGCTCCAGCTGTAATATGGTCTACTATCATTTCTATCTGGTATCCTGCATCTACTCTTTGGACTCCACCTTTCCCTAAATTCTTAGTTGGGATTCCTCCATTTACAGCTGTATCATATTTATATATAGTTCTACTTTCACCATCTACTGTATACTCAACAGGTAACCATGAATAATAAGTTTCTTTTACTGTTTCTCCTGGTGTTCCCCCTGACACATCTACTGCTATAGGTGTTGTACTTCCATAATATCCCGAGCTACCACTACTTCCTCCCATATCATTCTCTGCTGATACAGTTTCAGACCCATTAAACACTGACCAATTTTTTGTATATTTGTTATGATATATTATCTCCGCATCTAGAACTTCTTTTGTTCCAATATATTTTTCATATTTCTTACCCTTTTTATTAGTTGCCATTCTATATAACCTACATGTTTTATTTATATGTACTATATAGGATTGACTCCTATCAAGACTTCCTGCAGATGCAGATTTAGGAATAGACCGTTTAGTGTATTTATACTCTTTTGAAGAAAATAAATTACTCCTTTTAGTAATTTTCAAACTTGGTAATGTTCTGTCAACTTTTCTTCTAACAGTAATGCTGTTATTTAAAACTTGTGCACCTTCTTTTTCGTTTTGACTATCATCATATGCATGTTCTGTTACTGGAATTGTTGTTATATACACTATCGGTGCCAAACTATTGCAATATTCATCAGTATAATTTACTTCATGATACATAACTTCTTTATCTCTCTCAATTTCATACGTATCAGTCCACGAATCATACGCATAGGTAGGGTCCACTTCACTATGTAGACTATGCTGTACATAGTATTTATCTACATCCTTGTCAATAATATCATGATTTTTTGCATCATACGCTTTCTCACTTGCTGGAACATATTCTATTCTCATATCCAAAATTTCTGCAAGTGGTTTAACAAAAATCCATTCTAAACCTAAACTCTGATAAAATGGTACTACAGAGTTCATCATAATATTGTACCATTCATCACTATCCATCTTACTTAATATATCTTCTACATCTTCTTTCTTTATCCCACCTGCGTATCCAGTCGGATATATTTCTTTATCATTCGCATCTTTCTTATCAAATACATACGAACCGTCATTAACCTCCCAGTCAAAGAAAGGTCCTGTATATCCATTTTTTATATCAAAATTATTATATGCTGGGCCATATTTTGCTGCTACTGCCCCTTTAGTTGCTGGATCTTTTAATGGATCCATACTACTTGGATAAGCATATTTAAAATACGGCATGGAAGCTGCTAATATTTTGTATAGAACATCGTATTTATCAATCTCTTTTCTTTTTATTGCATCCTTTCTTTCTTCTACTAAATCACCATCATCCTCTTCTATTCTAGTTTCTTTGTCATACTTTTCATGTAAAACTGCAGCTATATATTGCCAGTTAAGTCTATTCGAATATTCAAACTTTTGAAGATCTATTATAGTGTCCGTATATAATCTATCGATAGATGATAAGTGCATTCCTTTTTTTATCATATCATCTATTATATCTAACTCTGAGTTAGAATAAGTTAATTCTATATCAGGTATAGAAGTGTTATCTTTTTCATCATTCATCTGATATTTAATATTTATATTTTCATTAAATTTCATATATTTATGTATTAAGGACTTCTTCATATATACTTCAGCTACTCCACCACTTGTATTCTCTTTATACATCATATTTACATTTGGATTTGTACTAGCTGGAAGATATTTAGCTGGAGTAGCTAAACTATAGGCATCATCACATTTTTTTATTAAAGCAAAATAGCTCTTATATCTATTTACAAAATTCTTATACATTATATCCATTTCTTTTTTTAATAGTGTCTTCTTTTCTTCATCAGTTGTTATTTTTGTAAAATCTTCAAAATATAAACTATTTCTTACTATTTTTATTTCCTCTTTTTTAAAAGTCTTCTTATATTCTTCAAAAATCTGATCTTCTGTAAAATCAGGATAATAGTCATAAATCTGTTTTCTCACACTTCCATTTATATCCTTTATTATATATTTATCTACTTTTATCTTATTTTTAGTAAATAACGTATTGTACATATTAAAAATCTTTTTTTCTGTTTCGTTTGTTATAGGCTCCCAATCAGGATAAGCCCATGCATATGACTGTCTTTCAAATTTAAGTATAAAAGGAATCTCATCTAATGTACTCGCGGCTATTCCTTCAGCAAATAATCCCTCTCCTAGATTCGTTTTTATCTTATCTATAGCAGTCATCAATTCTTCACTTTTTACATTATTCATATAAAGCATAAACAAATCTGCATATTTTTCCATGTCTTTAGTAGTTATTCTATCCTCTGCCTGTTGTATTTGGTCTATTTCATCTATTAAATAAGCCTCCTTTGCAAAGTCTGAATATATATTTTGTATATTTTTAGCTGTTGTGTTAGCTACAGCACTTGGAGCTAATACAAAATTAATAACAAGAAGTATTAATAAAAATCCTATTGTATAGAAAACTAATGGTGGAGTAAATAACTTTTTTAGAATACTTTTACCTATCTTTTTCATTGCATCCTTACCAAATTTCTTACCCATCTGCTTTGCTTTATTTATACTATTAGCTACTTTATTTCCTAGGTTATTTAATAACCCACCATTATTATTAGGAATACCTTCGCTAAATCCTCCATTGTTTACTGGTTGTCCACCATTAGCTACGCCGGTATTTCCTCCAGTAGGAAGATTCCTTCTTATTCCTGTATTACTGCGTGGATTCATATCTGTACTATCATTTACTTGTCTCCCATATTCTGCTGTTTGCATATTATTTGGTTCTTTAGATTCATATCCTTGAGTATTTTGTGAATTATAATTGTATTTTCTTGGAGTATATGTTTCTTCCTCCTCAACTTCATTCACAGCACTTGTATTATCACTACTTACTTGGTTTTTATAATTTATATACTCTTGATACTCTTCAAATTTTCTAAGTTTGTCTTCACCTATACTTGTAGTTATTGTAGTACTTATTGGTTCATTTTGAATTATCTCATCTACATTATTTCTATATCCATCTTCTATTTGTTGTTTATAAATTTCAATCTTTTCTTTTGCAACCTTGGCAAAATCACCCTTTGTTCCATCTGAAACTGTATTATAAGCTCCACCATTTTGAGTAGAATCTTTTTTGTTTGCTTCTAAAATTCCATCAAATCCTGAAGTTTCTTCATTCATATTTGTAACATATGGTAATTCCTTATTAGAATCTTCGTTATAACCTAAACTTTTTGGTTTCTCATTATAGCTCAATTCTTCTGTATTATTAGTAGAAATTCTAGGTTTATTTTGAATTGTCACATCTAATTTATTTTTCACATCTAATTTATTTTTGTTTTCATTTTCATTTTTAATTTTTTGTTTTACTATTTCAGTCTCTACAAGATTTTTCATAACACTTCCCGAACTTACATCTCCGTACTCAACTGGTCCATCTTGAGAACTATTAAATGCTCCTACTTTATCAGTAGTACTCCCCCCATATATTCCTGCATTACCTTGTGATGTATCTATTATATTATCCTGGGCATCATAAGCTTTACTTCTTATTGTTTGTTCTTTAGTACTACTTTCTACCTTTTTATCACCATATAAGCCTTTTCCTCCACTACTACTTTCACCTTTATTATCCCCTGTATTTCCAATACTTCCCTGCCTAATTATAGGTCTGTTTGCCTGTTTAAAATCAACTATAGAAGCTCCAGTATCAATAGTATCTATCCTATCTTCGTTTATTGCCATACCAACAGGTGCTCTATCATCTGTATATGCAGTCTTTGTAGGTGGTTTCTGACCTTTCTTAAATCCATTTCTAAATTTATCTTCCCCTACTTTTAATTTATCAACTTTATGTATTTCTTTACCTTTTTTCTGTTCAGATGTAACTGACATTTTTGTCACCCTCTTTTTTTAAGGAACACAACAAGAAAAATTTTTTTGTTGTGTATTTATTTAAGTATTTTTCTATTATATATGTGAAGAACTATTTATCTTTTTCATAGCATCAGCCTTAGCATCTAGCTTTTTCTTTTCTTGTTCCGCTTTAATCCTTCCTGCAGCAAACTTTTTAGGATCATTTGTTCCTGTTTTCATAATATTATATCCGCCTCGTACACCTTCCAATCCCCTAACAAATGTATTTTTATTAGTTGGGTTAAATTTAGCAAATCCTTTATCTAGTGTACCACTAACTTTTTCATCTGCAAGCCCTTTAACTGAATTATAGCGACCTTTAGTCATACTAGCAAGTGGACTTGCCATACCTTCCTCGTCTATACCAGACAATGATTTGAAGAATCCTCCTTGTAATGAGTTTTTAAGTGCCTTAGCAAGTTTTATTACCATTGTCATCCATACTAAATATAAAAGCCAATGATCGGTTGTCATTTTCCCTAAGCCTATAGTTGCTACAAAAAAAACTAAAGCATATATAAATTGGGTTGCTGCATTTGTAAGAAGTTCACCCCACCATACTTTTATAAGCTCTGCATTTCTACTTATAGCCCATACAAATATTACTATAGGAGTTATGATATACATTACGGTCAGCATTACCTCCCTGACTAGAAATATAAATACTATAGTTAGTTCTATATACAATAGGTAAAGCCCACCTATTATATCCGCTACTGCATTTCCCGTGTCAAACTGATCTGCTATACTAAATTCATACTGAAATGGCAGTAGCATGGTAGCCATATTAAAGGCTATTAATATTCCTTGGAAAACAAAAGGTCCAACAGCTACAAAAACTAATGCTACAAAAAATCTTCTAAAATCATCTTTTATCTGAGTTATTTGATTATAATTAGAAGAATGTATAACATAGGAAAATCCAGTTTTTAACACTGCAATAAACATAAGCGGAACTGATATAGCAGCACAAGCTATATATCCTGCAGTATATGCGTCTAATTTCCCAGCTCCATCAAACGGTGCAAGATATTTATTTATATCACTCAAATTTATATTATCTCCAAAATCTTTTAATGTTATTAATTCTTCTATAGAAGTAAACCCAGGTATCCAATGGAAAATACCTCTTATCCCTGCAATTATAACTTTTGCAAATCCTGAAAATAAATACCATACAGTAGAAGATCCAGTATCTACACTGGCATCATCTATATCACCTGGTGTATACGAACTAGTAATCGTAGTTAATGCATTATTTAATTCTACATATGCCAAATTAACTATAGTAAGTGCAAAGCCTACTATAAAAACTCCGATAAGAATATTTTTAAATCCCTCCATTATTTTTACACGTTCTTGTGGATTATCTTTCGTTGCACTACCTATAGCTCTAAATCCTATAAATAATATAGCTATTAATACAAGAAAAGCTAGGGCAGGCATAGCCATGTCTTGTATCCATTCGTTTAATTTTATTGTATTAGCCTCTGATACGTCTTTACGGTCAACTTTCCAGTCAGTACTTGTAGCTGTATATGTACCTGTAGATTGTTTATAATTGTTTAATAGCTGTGATAAGGGAATTGTAACTATTAATTCATCTTTTAGTGTATCTTTCGATGTAGTTTCTTTTGTCTCTAAAGGGCTTCCTTCTGTACCTTCCCCGTTACTTGTATTATGTATATGAATTTCTATATTTACTTTTCTACTATTAATATTATCTTCTAAATCATTATCATCTGGAGTTGTTCCATCCGACACAGCAAAAATTCCATATATACGGTCATTTACATTCTCAAGTTCTCTAAAATTACTTTGGTCTCCGTCACTTATCTTAGAACCCTTATTATAATAAACATTTAAATTATCTAAATTATTAATTCCTACACTGACATGTAAATCGTATCTTTTATTATACCCTACATACTCTAAAAAATTATTTGGACCTGTTACTTTTATAATCTCATTATCCAATAAATAAGCCTTATACCCATTACCGAGTTCTAAATTAGCTAAACTATCGTCAGCTTGTACTGCCGATAGTGTTGTATAATCACTATATTGAACAGTAGGTGCATAGTTTGTGCCATACTCAGGAGTATAATCTTGTTTCCATGTAACACCATCCATAAGCATATAACCTGTAATAAAAATAGATCTAAACTCTCTGTCTTGAAAATGTATTGAATATTTTGTATTATTATCACTATATGTAATATAAATCAATTCATTTGGATCACTGCCTAATGTTATTGATTCTCCAACTTTATCTTCATCACTAACATTTCCCGCATATATATTAGCAACCGCTCCAGTTATAGCACCAGTAGTATCATCCACCGTAAATGTAACCTTTATTACATTTCCAGCTAAATCACTGAGCTGCGTCTTATCCCTACCTACTTCACTTAGTGTAAATACTTTCTCTTTATAACTAACCGCCATATCATTTTGATTAATAGTAATGTCTTCTTTAGCATAATTTCCAAGACTAATAGCTGAATAATGAGAATTACTTTTTATATAATCCCTTAGAATTCCATATTTTGCATCTTTTTCACCTGAATATTCAGAATTTATTTCATCTCTTATTTGCTCTACTGTTGTAAAGCTCGCAAGTTCTGAATCTGTTATTTTCGCAAATTCACCCTCAAAAAATATAATTCCACTGTTATTTTCATCTATAAATTTTTTAAGATACTCAAAAGGAATTTTCTCAGTTACACCATATTCTATTCCATTACTTAAATAGTTAGGTAAACAAGAAGTTGATGAATCCGTACAAGTACTTAATCTTAATATAACAGATTTCTCATCATTTAATTTCTGATACGTTCCAGTACTTGTACCCGTTATAACTGGCAGAGTATCTAAAGCCAACGAATAATTAAGAGTCATCCCCATTCCAATAACAAATATAACACACACTACTAATATTTTTTTCATCTTTCCCATCTTCTTCATCATAACCCCATCACCGCCGTTCTCCAAATTAAACTACCCGCAATTCCATACTAAAATTATACACTATTTTACATATTTTGTCAATATATAAAATAACTCCCCATCAAGTCGTTACATAATCCCACTCGAAGTCAAAAGGTATCATCTTCATAACAACCAAATCCGTATCAGTCATAAGCAAACCTTCACCTTGCCCAAACGATGATATCATTTCCTTACATGCTTCTGATAACACAAGATACTGAGCTACCTCTCTTGCCACATTCGCATCTTGTTTCATAATAAACTTAGTCGCACATTGGTTTATAACAGCTTTCCCCGACTCTGATGATAAAAATTCATTTACTTGCTGTGAAGCTATAAGTAGCGATATTCTATACTTACGTCCACGTCTTGCTATCGACTCTAAGAAAACTGCAGCGTGAGGATATTTTGCAAACAACCAACCTTCATCGACGATAACACGTTTATGCATTGCTTTAAACTTCCAGTTAGAAAATCTACTCCAAATCCATGACATTACATTAACAACGGCAAAGAATTTCATAAATTCGTCTGTCAAATGTTTTAAATTTATACCTATGATACGTTTTCTTAAATCGATTTTAGTTTGTCCATCAAACATAGATAGCGACCTTCCGTCAACTAATATCTTCATCATTTCAGCGAGTCCCTTAGTAGGCTCATAATTATTTAATTCTACTCTCATTTCTGAAAGTGTGGGCATTTCTTTTTTTACCTTACCTGTAAAAAACTTTCCGTGTAATTCTTCCCTAACTTCTCTATATAAAGACTCTGGATCTCTTGTTATACCTTTTCTTGTATACAGTGTGTTTATAACCTCTTCAACTATAGATATTTCTTGACCTCTTAATGGTTCCTCTCTAAACTTCTCACAAAACATCGAAATCAATTCTCTTATCTCTGATAACTTACTATATATATTTACCTCTTGTCCTTTATCCCCATCTTCAATATCAAGCTCAAAAGGATTGATACCAGAAAACTCCCCAGATTTTATTTCGAAATATTGTCCTCCAAGATGCTTTATAAGATTTTCATACTCGTTTTCTGGGTCAAGTATTATAATCCACTCACCAGAAGCTGCTGCGCGAGCTGCTATAGTCTTCATTGTAACAGATTTACCAGCTCCAGCCATACCAAATATAGCCATCATCGGATTAGTAAGTAGTGGTGGACCTATAAAGCTATCAAAAAATACTGGTGAATTTGTATAAAGGTTATTCCCTAGATATATCCCTCCAGGATGTGACATTTCTGTATTACCAATAGGCACTAGACTTGCAACTACTCCTGTAACTGCATTTCTCATATTATCCATATACTTTATGTTCTTATAAGGAAGTGATGTAATGTATGCTTTAGCCTGGTCATATATACATACTCTAGGTCTCATACCCTTTCTAGCACATATATCCTCTAACCATTCCCCTTTTTGGTCTAGCTCTTCCATATTTTTTCCCCATAAAGTAATAAGTATCTGTACATAACTCATCCTATCTCTATTAGTTTGAACTGCCTCTCTCATAGCATCAAGGTCTGCAACTGCTTGTTGTGAACCATAATCTATCATATTACCTCTTTTTAGCTTCATATACATATTTGACTGATATGAAACTAATTTACTTGTAAGCTTTTTTACAACCTGTGCGTCTGGTACATTTTCTATATAAGTACTTACACTTATATTATCTATTTCAAATAAATCATTTAAAATCCCTACATGCATTTTCCTAGGGTATTTATCTATAACATATACTCTGGCATATTTGCCTGGACCAGTATATACATAATCTTTACCTTCCTCAAAAGCATCAGGCAAAAACAAATCTATAATATCCCTTCTAGGCATAAAGCTTCTTTCATCCTTTTGAGCCACTTCTTTTTCTTTTTTCTTTTTCTTTACATTCTCTATTGCCATACGTCACACCTCCATATTATTTTGTTTCCTATGTAACTTAATGATAGAAAAGCCTTTTTATTTATTACTATTTTCTAATTTTTCGCCTACACTATATGTACTAAACACATCATTTTCTAACATATGCTCTATTGAAATATTAGAGCCTTTGTTTAACACATTAGCAAATAATTGAGCTATTTTCTCTTTTTCAAGAACATTTACCCTCATTTTAGCCATTGATAATGCACCCATTACTGTTCCTACTCTATTTCTAAGCTCTGATAATGCTCGTTTCTTATCAACCACGCCATCTATACCAATAACGCAATAGCTTTTTCTAACATATACATGCCTTGAATTTTCTAATTCTAGTAATCTTTCATATAAACTCAAAGAATAATCCTTAAGCTTTTGATCTATTGCATCATCTATATCCTTAGTAACGGCAAGTGCCTTCTCTGCTGAAACTTTAGTATCAACCTTTGTAGAAGTAGTAAAAAATTGGATTGAAAAATTCAAAGCAAGTCCTAGCTCTACTAATGAATTTTCAAAAATGTTTTTTTCGTCATCGTTTAGCAGTGCAAAGTCTGGAGAAGATATCGAAAGAATTATTCTAAGTCCATTACCTCTCTTTAGCTTTATTATAGAGTTCTCTATATCCTCTATTTCTAAGTATTCCTGCAACTTACTTCTCTCTACCTCTTCTTTTTTTATGTCCCTTACATTTTCACCAGCATTAGGATTTAAATCAAATTTACCTATACTAATATTTACTCCAGCACCTGACTGCTTTCGATAAACTAACCAAAATCCTATACCTGATGCTATCGATGCAAAAACCATAACCATTGTGATAATATTACTTATATTTCCCATATAAAACACCTCCGCTTAGTTATATTAATCTTTATTTATCGTTATACTTTATTACTTTTTTCCTCAATTTAAATCTCGTCATTTTAAAAACATATGAATCTGAATTCATACTATCCATGGAGCCAAAAGCTAAAAATGCAGATATAGCAAGAGCTATTAAAAGAATTACAACTTTCAATATTACAATAAATATATTAAAGTTAGTTAACCAACTCATATCTACAACAAACTCAACTATAGCAACAATCAAAGCTATAGAAAGCCATCCTGCTTGCCTAAGAGATAAATATCCACCTATCAATTTATCCTCTTCTTCCATATCAAAAGGAACTCCAAACATCCTCATCTAAAACACCCCCAAATACAATTTATAATATTAAATTTATTTTAATTTATCGTTACTCTTATTTTACATCATTTTTCTTTTAAATTCAATAATAATTTACAAAAAAAATAAAAAAATTAGGAAACCCTAATTTTTTATTTTTTGATTCTACCTAATTCCCATTGTATAATACTCAACTGGCGAATAATCATCTGTCAATATTGGTATATCATTCGGTATCTCTTCCTTCCATAAATGTGCTAAATATTCGTTTAATTCTGAATCTGTACTCTCAAACGAAGGTTTATCCTTCGATTTCAATGCCACTAACATTATATTTTGAATTTCTTCTCCATTCTTTATACCTTCTACAGGAAATACATATACTTGTGGGAAAATATTTTTATAGGTTTTATATTCACCCCTAAAAAATTTACCTTTATCACCTTCAATTGATGATATTATATTAATCACTACTACTCCGTTATCATTTAATACATTATACATTTTTTCTACAGCATCTTTTGTAGTTAGTTGATAAGGTACAGATTTTGATCTAAAAGCATCTCCATAAATAACATCATATTTATTTTTAGTCTTATTTAAAAATATTCTTCCATCTTCATGAAAGATTCTAAGTCTAGGATTATTTTTTAATCTAAATTCACTTTTAGCAATATCAGTAACTCTAGAATCTATCTCTGCAACATCTATCGTTGCATTAGTATATTTATTTAAATAATATTTAGGATAAGAATATGCAGCTCCACCTAACATTAAAGCTTTATTAAAACCTGTATTAAAATGTTCAGCTAAATCATAATATTTTGTATATTCAAAAACCAACTCATCATTATTTAAATACATTGCTGAACTATACTCATTTCCAGTTTGAAAGACTTTTACTTCCTTATTCTCATAATACGTAGGATATATCCATATTCTGCTGTATTCAGTATCAATATCTTTTAAATCCGTTTTCCCATATACAAGAAATGCAGGATTAGGTATTAGTAATGTCATAATTAAAATAATAAAAAATAGTATATTTAATTTAAATCCCTTATCAAAATATACTATAAAAGAAGTAAATAACAATACAATACTAATAATAAGTAAATTTTTTTCACTACCAAAACTAGGTATTAATACAAATCCAGCTAAAAATGTCCCAACAATACTTCCTATAGTCGATATAGCATACAAATTCCCTACTGTAGAACCAGTCTTATCTATATCAGCCATTTGTAGTTTTACTGCATACGGAGAAACCATACCTAAAAGCACACTGGGAAATGAGAATAAAACTAATGTAGAAATAATTGCAGCTATTCTAATATCACTTATGTATTGTTCTATTACAGATAATACCAATATATTTATAAACGTTGTCGCACCTATAAATATTGCCGCATTAAATATAATCATGGCAAGTGCAAACCTCTTAGGATTTCTATCCGCAAGTCTACCACCTAACCAATACCCAAAACTCAAACTCCCTAATATTATTCCTATCAAACTTGTCCAAACATATGAAGATGTTCCTACAAAAGGTGCAAGAATCCTCGATGCTACAAGTTCAAGGATCATGACCATGGCCCCGCAAATGAATACTACTATGTATAATAAATACTTTTGCATATTTTATCCTCCCTATCATATAATCGTTATAATTTTATCCCTAATGTATGATTAATTCTACTGTAACAACTCAAACTATTGAAAATATTTCTCACTTTTACTTAAAAATCAACCTCTAAAACCGTATTTTCTCCATCAAAACGAACAATTACAGGTCAAAATTAAGCGATTTTTTAAGTAAAAATAGTTGTTGTAGTAGAATCATAATTTTAAATAAATATAATATTTATAATATGGTAAATTTTATTTATTTTTTTGCACTAATCCTTCATACCTAAATATTATATTTTATATATAACATAATACCCAACATTAATAAAAATAAAAAAATTAGGATGATATAATAAACCTAATTTTTTTATTTTTATTAATTATTTTCACTACCCTTTATTTTTTAAATTCACCTAAATCACTGGTATCTATACCACTTAGACCTGCTACTGCTGGCCCTAATGTAAGTACTACCCCTATTATAAATGCTCCTATACCTAACCACAACAGAGATTCCATTGCTTTTGTTCTATCTTCTGCTTTGTCTCTATTTTTAATAATATTAAAACCTACCATTAAAACAGACATAAGTATAAAAAAGGCTCCCACTGGCTGAGCAACACCTGCAATGTTTTTTGCTAACGCACCTAATTCTTTTGCTACATCAGAAGTAGCAAATGCTACACTCGGTATCATTACCATCATACTAAAAGCCATAATCCATAATTTAGTTAACATCCTATTCATAAATAACATCCCCTTTCAAACATATTATGTAATATCGTATATTACAATTTTTATCTTTATTTATACGTACATTATAATACTTTTTACTATTTTTGTCAATAATTTTATCATAAAATATTGCACTTTGTCATATTTTTTATTAGTTTGTTGTCGAATTCCATATGATACCCGCTATAACTACAGCAGCGCCTATTATGAATGCTCCTACAGCAAGCCATAGGAAAGAGTGAAGTATTTCTTTTCTTTTATCCCCATCTTTTCTATGCTTTATCATGTCAAAGCCTGCCATTACAACTGCTATAAATATCAAAAATCCTCCTATTTGATATGCAAGAGGCATTATTTTACCCATAAGTTCTGTAAAAAAATCACTTAAATCTTGACTCCCACCTTCTGTTCTTACAAATACCGAATCAGTAGCTAAAACAGTTGAACAGGCAAGTACAAACAAAACATTGATGCTCATAAACAACTTTTTAATCATGTAAATCTCCCCTTTTTTTTATTTAAAATATACAGTTTATAATAAAACTTGTTTTTTTGTATTAAGTATAGTATAATATTTTAAAAAAATCAATAGATTTTTTTAAAATTAAAAATTTTGTAATAATATTTTACTTGGAGGCTTATTTTATGAAAGAATTAGAAACTTTACTTATAGAAAGTGCTAGAAGTTTTGGTATTAACATAACTAATGAACAGATATGCCAGTTTATGCTTTATAAAGATATATTGCTAGAAACTAATAAGAAGTTTAATCTAACAGCTATTACAGATGATCGTGATGTTATTTTAAAGCACTTTATTGATTGTTTGTCTGTTTTAAAATTTTATGACTTTACTTTAGTTAGAAATATAATTGATATAGGCTCTGGTGCAGGATTTCCTGCTATACCTTTGAAAATAGTGCTTCCTAGCTTACATGTAACTATTGTTGATTCATTAAACAAACGTATAAATTTTTTAAAAGATGTTGTAAGTGAATTAAATTTATTAGACGTTACTTGCATTCATGAGCGTGCTGAGATTTTAGGTTGTAATCAGGATTACAGAGAGAAATTTGATATTTGTACCTCAAGGGCTGTTGCCTATCTTCCTATGCTATCTGAGTACTGCTTGCCTTTTGTTAGACCTAACGGATATTTTTTAGCCATGAAGGGACCTAATAACATTCAAGAGGAAATTGATAATTCTTTAACTATTATTAATCAACTCGGAGGATGCTTTGAAAAAATAGAAAATTACTTAATCCCACATACAGATATATCCCATAACATTATATTCATAAGAAAAAATAATATCACACCAAAAAAATATCCTCGAAAAACTTCTCAAATAAAAAATAACATTACTTGTTAAATCTTTTATTTTATGTTATAATTGATAAAAACTTTAGTAAATGGAGTGATAATATGGGTCGTATAATTTCTGTAACAAATCAAAAAGGTGGAGTCGGTAAAACTACAACAGCTGTAAATTTATCAGCATGTCTAGCTGAGGCTGGCAAAAAAATACTTATTGTTGACCTTGATCCACAAGGGAATACAAGCACAGGGCTTGGCATAGACAAAGCAAAGCTAAAGAATACTATATATAATGTATTACTAAGTGAAGTAAAGCTTGATAAAATTTTAATTAAAACAAAGCAAAAAAACTTAATTATTGCTCCTGCAAATATGAATTTAGCAGGTTCTGAAATAGAATTTATAGGTATAGAAAATCGTGAGTATTTACTTAAAAATACTTTAAATGAAGTAAGAGATAATTATGATTTTATCATAATAGATTGCCCACCTTCACTTAGTATGCTAACAATAAACGCAATGACAGCATCAGATACAGTACTAGTCCCTATTCAGTGTGAATATTATGCACTAGAAGGGCTTACACAGCTTATACATACTATAAATCTAGTAAAAAAACGTCTAAACCCGGATTTATTTATAGAAGGTATGGTTTTTACTATGTTTGATGCACGTACAAATCTGTCGATACAAGTAGTAGAGGAAGTAAAACATCATCTAAAAGAAAATGTATACAAAACGATTATACCTAGAAACGTACGTTTAGGTGAAGCTCCTAGTCACGGGCTTCCAATAAACTTATATGACTCTATATCAAAAGGTGCAGAAAGCTATAGATTTCTTGCAGAGGAAGTTATAAATAATGAAATTTGAGAGGGAGGTACATACAATGAAAAAAGGACTTGGTAAAGGGCTTGCTGCTTTAATAGAAAATAATATAGATGGTAATTCCAATGCAGAAGGCGAAGTGATTTTAAATTTAAATATAGATGAAATAAGAACAAATAAAAATCAACCTCGGAAAAATTTTGATGAGGATAAATTAAACGAGCTTGCTGACTCTATAAAAGAACATGGCATTATACAACCTATAATAGTTAAAAAAATGGTTAATTATTATCAAATAGTTGCCGGTGAACGTAGGTACAGAGCATCACAAATAGCAGGGCTTAAAGAAATACCCGCTATTGTAAAGGATTATAATCCAAAAGAAATGATGGAAATAGCCTTGATAGAAAACATTCAAAGAGAAAATTTAAATCCGTTGGAGGAAGCAGAAGCATACCAAAATTTATTAGATACTCTTAATATAAAACAAGAAGAGTTAGCAATAAAAATAGGTAAAAGTCGCTCAGTAATAGCTAATACCCTGAGACTTTTAAAGCTAAACGACAAGGTAAAGATGTATTTAGTAGAAAAAACTCTCTCAAATGCGCATGCAAGAACTATAGTAAATATAGAAGACCATGAATTACAGGAAAAAGTAGCAGATATAATAATAGATAAAAATATGAGCGTTAGACAAACCGAAGAATATGTAAAAACATTATTTGAACAAAAACCTACAAAAATATCACAAAAGCCCCAAAAATCTAGTACTTATAAAATTGTAGAAGAAAACTTAAAAAATAGTTTAGGAACAAAAATAGTAATAAAACCAGGTAAAAACAAAAGCAAAATAGAAATAGAATATTATAATGATGATGATTTAGAAAGAATAGTAGGAATAATATGTGATTAAAAAAGTGCTGTGGCACTTTTTTAGTAGAAAAAATGTAACTATTCAGAACTACCCCCTCAGGATGTCATTGCGAGCATCTTTTCGCGAAGCAATCTCGTTGTTATATTTTTAGAAATCCTATATAAATTCAGGCTTAAAGAGAGATTGCTTCGTACCTCGCAATGACAGACTATAGGTTCAACTTCTAGGGGTTCTGAATAGTTACAAAAAAAATTTAAAATACTTATACACAGGTTTTTTAGGCTTTATCCAAATATTTGTTTATAGTTATAATTTCTATCTAAAATACGTTTTTCTGTGGATAAACCTGTGTATAGTCTTGATAACTATCAAAAAAACTCTATTTTATGGCTTTTAAGCTGTGGATAATCATATACACAATTTGTTAATTTATATGTTATAAATTATTACTACTGTTACTTATACACAATCTTAACATTATTAACAGATCTATTTATCAACATATTTTTATATAAAAAATGTTTGATTATTTTAGAAATTTATGATAAAATGTAACTACAGATATTTATGCCATGCATAAGTTGGGAGGTTTTTAAAAAATGCAAGATATGGATATAACCGAAATGTGGAACGAAGCATTAGAAATATTAAAAAACGAGGTGTCAGTAGTTAGCTTTAATACATGGTTTAAACCACTAATACCTATGGAACTTA
>Ga0209319_1001192_pt1 | contig 23033 bp, 19 predicted proteins | sample RifGroE2_FD_184000 | JGI IMG/M metagenome (GOLD analysis project Ga0209319, IMG submission 184000) | Groundwater microbial communities from Rifle, Colorado - Groundwater E2 (SPAdes) (version 2) | ecosystem: Environmental > Aquatic > Deep subsurface > Groundwater | place: Rifle, Colorado, United...
ACAGGGGCTTATAGCTCTGGTAGATAGATATTATGATTTGTCGGTGTCAGCATGAACCGCCGTATACCGAACGGTACGTACGGTGGTGTGAGAGGGCGGGAGCTCGCGCTCCCCCCTACTCGATTGCATGTAATGGGTTTTATATGGCAAACCACGCATCAATTTCCGAGATTACGGTCTGTGGAACTTGTGCACTATAATTTTGAAGATGGTGATTAAGCCCATCATATGAGCATACTTTAATATTTTTTGCATGCTCTTTTAAGCACATAGCTGCAAAATCATCGCATGCTTGCAGGGGAACTGTTTCATCAAGAGAGCCTGCAAGTACAAGCATAGGAGCTCGACATTTTCTGAGGTCTCTGCCTGGCGCATAGTCTAAACGAGCTGCCCAATATGCATGCGATTTGCCCTGAAAAAATACGTTTGGTGAGCGCATGGTGCGAATCAGCGCAATTTGGCTTAAGAGATAGGCTTTTTGAGCTCGATCTTCTACCTGACCAGCGAATCCTTTGCGAGTGGATTTATGTTCTTTGAGATATGTTTGTTCGAGCACAGTGCTTAATGGCCACTCGAGTGTTGAGCCTATGACGAGTACTTTGCGCACACGCCAAAGATAAGGGACGAGGAGCGCTGCAACTTCAGCACCTTCTTCTTGAGCAATAATCACCGTTGAGCCGTCCCACGAGTTGCCGAGTGTGTCTTTGAGAATAGTGGTGACGGTGAGAACGTCTTGTGACCGTTGCCTAATTGTATTGAGGGAATGAAATTCTTTGTCTCTACACAAGATTCCGTCAATACCGGCTTTTTCGATCAAAAGAACATGCATGGTGCTATTCAAAGCTCGTGTGCATGCGTATTCATATGCCGATAGTGGAGTCTCAATTTTGTCTTTGGACTGAGGCAGAACAGATTCCTTTGCAGAGTCTTGCATGATGATGCACAAAGGTTGTGGAACTGATGCGCCCGATCTTTTGAGGTAGTACGTCAAAAGTGTTGTATCGGGTCTGCGTGTACGATTTGATTCAAATCCCGTGTTTTGAGCTGATAATCCGATTGTAGCTGTGAATACTGTAATGGCAATAAGATTACAAGATGTTTTAACAAACATGGAGACTTTCCCTTATAATGGTAAAAAAAGTTAATTAAGATCGAGCAGATGAGCGAGTTCTTCTGCTGATTCAAATAGAATAGCATGTAATCCAGTATATTGGGCAGATTTTATATTTTTTTCTTTATCATCTATGAATGTAATGCTTTTTGCGGAAGGAAATCGTTTTTTTATTTCTACCGTAAGATACTTGAAAAAACGAGAGTCAGGCTTTTTTGTATAGTGCGAAAGTGCGCCACTGGTGAAAGCAAAATCAAATAATTTGTTTAATTCAGGATATTTTTTTGTGAGTTCTTTATAGGTATATTCGCCGATGTTTGATGCGACAACAAGTATTGCACCTTCTTGTTTAAGTCTTTCAATTATAGCAACAACATCATTATTAATTATTTGCTGATTGCATACATCAAAGAAGGTTTGGCGATAACGCAAAAGTTCGGGATACTTTTGTGTGAGAAGCATAATGCGACCTTCTACGGAATCTGCAAGATGTCTTGTTTCGTGATAACTACCCCAAAAGGTTGGAGATGAAACAAGCCAAATGAGTTTAAGTTTCCCCTTGGTATGTGACAATACGTTAAGAACACCTTTTTGGGAAAGAATGAAAAGTACTTCATGTAGATCGAAAGCATACACTTGATTGGTGCGTATGTTTTTTTTAGAGAGAACAATAACAGGTTTTTTATGTTTTTTTATATGAAATGCTTGGAGCGTATGTACCACATTGAGGCCGATAAAACAGATTACAAGCATGAGTAAGTATGTGTTTATTTTTGATATTATTTTTTTACACATTTTCTTTAATGTCCTTTCATATCCTTATCTAGTGATTCAAAAAGCATATCAATATTGATATCAGCATAACCGTCTATCATCAGATCAGCATGCTGAGTTTGAGCCTTATTTCCCGATGAATTTATACCAATACAAAACATGCCTGCTGCTTGGCCTGCTGCAATGCCATGAGCAGAGTCTTCTACCACAACACATAATTGTGGATTTACATTGATTTTGCTGGCAGCGAGAAGGTAGATGTCAGGATTTGGTTTGCCTTTACCCGCAACATCATCTAAGCCATACACATGCTCCCCAAAAAAATGTCTGATATTAAGAGCATTTTGGGTAAGGTGAATGGTAAGGCTACGCGCGTTAGTTGCTATTGCGGTTTTTATGCCACGTTCTCGTAATTTGTTGTGAAATTCAACAAATCCTTCAAGATATGTAATGCCTGCTTCATAAAGTCCATGGGCAAGAGCTTCTTTCTCTTCACAGAGCGTTTTTACATCATCTGTCATGCCCGTTATTTCTTTGATAACGCGACAGCTGTTAACGACATCTAAACCTTGAATGTGCGTGCGAATAAGCTGCAGGAGTTCTGGGGTACAAGGTATACGTTTTTCTTCCAATAATTTACAAGTTGCAGCACCCCATACACGTTCGGTGTCGACGATTGTTCCGTCCATATCAAAAATGACTGCTTTATACATTATGCATACTCCACATGTTAAAAAAATAAGGTACACTCAAACATCGTACGTGTTTTTTTATGGCATTCGCATCTCCATGATGCGATTAAGTACAAGCATTTGGGCGGTTAGCTCCAGACCGCGAGAGTGCTTTTCTTAGTGAATCTTGCTATAGTGTATACGGTTTTTGTTTTTTCTGTGAGCTTTTGTATGTGATCGTTCTTTATTGTTTCAAATAGTATATTTAAGAAAGCTAGGCATGAGTATTTGTAAGATTCGTAACTGGTTTGTCATCTGTTTCGTTACATTTTTTTGCTTTGTAGGTCTTGCGGGAAGCTTTTTGTGGCTGTGGCATAATGCTCGATATATACATATAAAACACATATATCATGCATCTAAAGTTGCATTTAATGTACCCGAAAAACGTTCATTGAATCACGTGGGCGTTATTATGGATGGCAACCGCCGCTGGGCGCGCAATGCAGGGCTTAAGCCATGGATCGGTCATCAAAAGGGCGTTGATCCGCTCAGAAGTTTAATTGAGCTTTGTCTTGAGCGTAATATTTCTCAAGTGACCGTATACGCACTTTCTATCGAAAATCTTAAACGACCACAAGAAGAGCTTGATTTTCTCTTTAACGTGATAGCTCGTCAATTAGTGGATAGTGATTTGACTAAGTTGTTTGATCAAGGGGTACGCGTACGCTTTTATGGTGATAAAACACTTTATCCCGATGTACTTAAACCTCTGGTAGAACAGGTTGAAGAAAAGACTAAAAATAATACAAAGCTCGAGTTCGGTATTTTGTTGTGCTACGGCGGTCAGCAAGAAATTGTCGCTGCTGCACAAACGCTCGCTCAAAAAGTAGCGCGTGGTGAAGTTAAAGCCGATGCGGTAAACGCTCAAACTTTTGAAGATTGTTTGTGGACCGGAGCCCTATCGCAACCAGACTTGGTTATTCGTACGGGGTTTGCACAACGCTTGAGTAACTTTTTGACCTACAAGAGTGCGTATAGTGAAATTAGATTTGTTGATGCGTTCTGGCCGGATGTCACAAAAGACATGCTTACAAAATTGTTTGATCAGTACCAAAAGGTAGATCGCACCTTTGGCGCATAGTTTTAGAAGAGCTCTGATTGGTTCTTTGTGCATGTTTTGAATTTGATAAAACTGAAGGGGCGATGCAAATAAAGTGCATCGCCCCTTTTTATATGTTCTTGAGTATGAGCTAAAAACAATTCTGAGCTTCTTTTTCGTGTTTAATTATGTTGTTTGAGTTTGTTTGTCCGAATTTTGCTGGTTGCCGAAAGTAAAGCTTATTACGCCAATGGGTCTGTGTAATTGTATATAACGCATACGATCAACCCGTTCATCTTCTGCTTCCATATTTTTTTGTTCAATTTTTGCATAGAGCTCATTTATCCGCAACCTGCCAGCTTCTATTTCTTCATCCTGATCATCCTGTGCTTGCTTAATTTGATCTAACCTTTGGGCAAGGGCTCTATTATGTTGTTGCAGGGTATTATTGTATTGGCGAGCTGTGCCAAAATAACCTGATAATTTTTTAGAATTTTTTTTGTAATCATATGCAAATGCAACAAGAATTCCTGAAAAAATGATATAGGGAACTGCTGTGCGCAAGCGTGGCGGAACTATTCGTGATATTGCATATGTGCCGGCGCTTATACCTGTTAATGTAAATGCACCAGCGGCAATTACTTTGGCCGAAGACGTTTGGGTACGCGTTGCACTGTGCGCCAAAAATAGACATGCGCATAATGCGAAACAGCTACATTTTTGAATATATTTCATACTATGCTTCTTTCGTATTCTATTACTCAACCGTTACATACACGGTGAGCTGCTTTTTGAGATCAACAATTGAGCCAGAAGTTGGTCGCTGCTCGCTGACCAGCGGTTGATGATCCGCTGCAATAGCAGCAAGCTCTTCAGGTTGATTGAGAATTTGAATTATGCCATCGTATTTTTTTATGAGCTGTTCGACAAACTCAAGCGGTATTTTTTTGAGTGACGGCATAATGCTAAGTGTCGATGTGTTATGTGCAACAAATGCATATGCAGAAGGAGCTTTTGTGCCCAATAATGCACCTTGTATTGGCCACAACGCAATAACGGTGTCATTGGGTAGATGCGATGGCAAAGGATATGTTTTTAGGTGAATTCCATTTTTTTCGAGCAGTTCAGAAACGTTTTGAACCTTAGCGTGCAGAGGTACTGCAGGCATGCAGAGTTGTTGTTTTTTGCGCGAAATAACTAAATAAATAGATTGATAAGGCTTGATGCGTTGTCCCGGCTCGGGCTTTTGCTGCAGAATAGTACCCTCGGCAAGTTCTTCGTTTATGACCTCGCTGCTAATACGTACGTTGAGTGGAAATGCGCTGATTGGTTTAATGGCATCTGCTATGCGCTGACCAATGAACGATGGGCACACGCCAGCTTTTTGATTGAATATAAATGCGGGCACAAGATAACCCAAAAGAAATAAAAAAAACGGAATAACGGCGAGCCAAAAAACTGGTTTGTAATTCATAAGTGTTTTTTTATAAAAAAAAAGAAGCTTTGTTACAAATGCGTGGTAGATAGTTTAGGGTTCGGGTAAAAAAAATAAAGGTTTGCGCATAAGCCGGATTCTGTTACACACACCACACTATGACATGCGTATGTGTGCGATAACCATTTGTCTAAGCGATATACCCGTGTGTTTAAATCGGAACGAACAACCGTACACACTGTTTTATCTTGCTCCTGGTAGGGTTTACCCCTGCACAATGTTGCCATCATGCACCGTGCGCTTTTACCGCACTTTTTCACCCGTGCCTGTCTCCAGGCGGTTTTTTTCTGTGGCACTTTCCAGAGGCTTACGCCTTCCTTGATTTCCCAAGGTACCATATTCGTGTTGGAGTCCGGACTTTCCTCACCTGCGTGTTACCACGCAAGCGCGATTATCCTGCAAACCTTTATATTTTTTATTTTATCATGGTTTTGAATTTTTAACACTAATTATTAAGGACTGTTACAAGCTCAATTATTTTATTATGTAGTTCTTGTGTTGATATGTGAAGATCAAATTGTGTATCAAAAAGATAGAGCATTTTTAAATGTTCTTTTTTTGTTTTATCAAAAACGGGTAATAAAAGACTTTGGTCAAAATATACAAGATTAATTTTTTGGTCTTCTTCGAAAAAAATGGGATGGTCTGACGTTTGAGCCATTGCTAGGGAGAGCGTAGTGGTTAATAATTCTAGAAAATCTACAGGTGCATGCTGTGGTTGAGTTGCAATGTATTTATCGATATACACAAGAGCCATAGCATATACAACTAATAAGTAATCATTTGATAACAAAGCCAAGCCATTGTTTGGTTTAGGTGCAATTTTTGGATATTCTACATCATTAATATTTACATATAATGGATAAATGTCTGGAAAATAGATGCACGATAAAACTTCACATAAGTGTTTATAGACTAAGTTTCTATAACTGTCATACAGACTTATAGTAATAGGCGTATCTTTTGGTAAATACCATGAGACGGGATATTTTTGTGGAAAAATTTTTGGAATATATTTTTCGGTTACATATGAGCATAGTTTTGTAGCTTTTTCTTCTACATTTGGACTCAAAGGTGAACTAAATAGTGTTTGAATTAGTTTTTTATTAATGGCGCATTCGATGTTTTCGTTTGATTGTGTGTCAACAAGGTTAAAACAAGGCATTGTTTCAACCCAATTAAGTTCTTGTTTAAGGGCATTTTCCAAACAGTATTTGTGTATTTTTTGCGCTTGAGCGATATATTGAACCATTCGTTCAGGACGGGTAAAATCCATCCATTTTGATGATTTACTTAGGTTTTTCATTATTGCTTGTCTTATGGTCAGCAGATGCTGTTGATCAAGAGGCGTTTTATGAATTTCAAGCGCCTGCATTGTTGGTTCTGGTCTTTCATGTGGCTTTGCATGTTCATTTTTTGCGGGCATGCCTGTACCAGGATAACGAGCTGTAGGTTGATTTTTTGCTTCTATAGTAATGACAGCTTTACAGACGGGAGTGAAAAAATAAGAGATTAGTAAAATCATTTTTATATATTTCATGAGAGGACTTTCATTGAATATTTTTATTAATTATATTTTTAAAACGACTGAACTAATCAATTTTTTAATACATGTATAAGTTCGACAATCTTATTATTGAGTTCTTCGCTCGATATGCGTGTATTAAAATCGATAGTGAATAAAAGCTGCGTTTCGATATTTTCATTAATAGATGATTGATTGTGAGGTAAATTAAAAAATTTCTCAATATCAATGGATGTTATTTTTGCGTCAAAAATTTGTTTAATGGATAAAGAAAGAGCGGCAGTAAGAATTTGTAAAAAATCTACTTGAGTTGTTGTTTTGCTGATGTATCTATCAAGATAAATAAGGCCTATAGCATAGGCGATAAGAGAGTCTGCACCTGTTAGAAGAATATGTTGATTAATTGGTTGAAAATAGATATTGCATAAAATTGTCCTTCCATGCTGGTTTATTTTTTTACGGTAAATTTCGAGCGCCTTGTTTAGCTCAAGTTCTTTATGCGAGTTTGTCCATACAATTACATTATCAGGGGCTCTTAAGTATTTTGTTTCAAGGTATTTGAATAATTGACGTGATTTTTTTTGTATGTCTAAACAGATACAAGCATTAAAAAAATATGTGATTAAAATTTGATTGGCTCTGCAGTCAGCGTTGATTTCTGGTTGAACTTCTATAATGCTATGCAAAGGTACATGTTCGCAGAAAGTAAACTCAGGTAAAAGTTCATTACATGGATTATTTTTAATCATTGATCGAGCTTTTATCTCATATGAATCTATAGCTTCAGAAGTTGTTATTGCACGTAATTCAGATGAGGTTTCCCACTCTCTTGTTTTTTGAACAACATCGGCAATTATTTTTTCTGTTTGTATAGGGGTTGCATGTATGGTGCATGTATGAAGCGTTTTTTCTGGTTGGGCCGATTCAGCAAATGTTTCTAATTTGCACGGCATATTCATTGGTCTTGAAACTTGTGGCTTAAGGAATATGTCCGCGTATTGTAAAATTTGCGAAGGTTGATTGTGCTTATTTGTAAGCAATTTTATTAAGCAAATTCTGGATGTTTTTTGTGGTGCAATGGGTGATGTTTCAAACTGAAGCGTTTGTTGTTCCATAGCTCTGCATGATAAGGAAAAAAAACAACAAAAAATAATGCATATTTTTTTGTTCATTAAAAACCTTTAAATGGAATGCTTTATATGTGATTATATGTAACTAAGTATAAGTAGATATTTTCAAATGGCAAATTTATTTTTTCCCAGATGCCAAAAGATTTGTATGCACGTATCTGATAAAAAGTGCGCGACGGGTATTGTTGCTATCTTTTACAACCAAAAAACAATGAAAAGCATGGTGATAAAACCAAAGATAACGTTGGTATCGATAAGCACTTGGCTAATAATGCTTGTTTTAGATATGAGCGAATAATTTTGAGGATGCTGAATAATATGTGAGCACGCAGTGCGTGAAACGCGACCTGATGATATTCCTGCACACAATGTGCTCAATGCTATCGCAAGAGCAGCCGCAATCGCCTTAACTCCACTAATGTCGGTAAGGTACCCATTCAAGGGTAATAAAATAATGATCATGCTGGTAACAAATGAAAACAATATGGGTGTTTCGATGAGAATTTGGCTAACAAAGGTGAATGAGAGTACTCGTGAGTATGCATGCTTATTAATGCCTATACACGAACATGCCTCAGACGCAAACATTCGCTGACCACGAAGTGGGCCAAACGCTCCCAACCCGAGTGCGATACCACTTGCGAGTAAAGATAGAGCCAGCGACCATGATGCATGAACGCTTTGTGAAAAAATAAGCCAACTGATGACAAACCCAAAAATGGTCGGAGTTTGCATAATCGTGAGAGTTATGAGTGCCAAATTTGTTGCGCGACCATCCTCAAAGGGTTCTCGTGCAAGTCCTAAAATTGCGTTTTTTGCAGGCTCAGCGGAGTAAAAACCTATGCACATGCCGGTGAACCCGACTGCAAGTAATACACCACAGTTGGCAATGACTTCTGGGAGATCATGAGGAACTCTAAAGCAAAAAAGTAACGTGATGATCAATGCGATGGTAATCGTTGCTTCAACAACAACGGTGCTGATAAGAAAAACTTTGCGTAAAGCATTTGCAGCCTCAGGTTGCTCGTTGATCATACGCGAAGCGGTTTTACCAATCTGTGCTTGCGCATATGTTACGCCGAGGGCGGGGAGAACTATAGTGAGAATTGCCGAGGCGTAGTGAATACATGCAATAATAACATCCATGAACGATAACTTTCAAAATAATGATCTTTTAGTGTCCTTCTCCAAGGCTTATGCCCAGGTACGTGATGCTCAGGGTCGAGAACACAAACGCTTGAATGAATCCTTCAAAAAAGCCAAAAAAGAACGCGATAATCAAATTGATGCCTGATACAATACCAATAACCTGAATTGCAGGGTGTACCACCAGCACATTTTTCCATAAATCGGTAATGATCGCGCCGCCAAAAATATTACCAAACAAACGGAAGGCGAGTGATATGACCGATGCAAATTTACTCAAAATTTCAAGTGGCAGCCCAATAAAACCGATAACGGTATTGAGAATAATTTTAATAATCAACCAGGGGAAGTTTAGTAACGTGATCTTATGCGAGCGTACCGCAAAAGGCCACATAAAATATACCTGTAGATAATCGATGAGCCCCTTTGCAAGGAATGTTTCTTTTTGAATGTAAAAAAAGGACAGCAAAGCAAGTGCGAGCGTGGTGTTAATATCTTTGGTAGGTTCTTCGCAGAATGGGAGCAGAACGACGGTGTTACACAAAAAAATGTATCCAAAAAGAATCGCCACGTAGATTGAATATTTTTCACTAAAAATACCTAAAGCCTGTTGGGCCATGCTGACTGCTGCGCCTACTAATTGTAAGACCGCATGTCCAGCTATGGAGTTTGGCTTTTTGATGGCGATGCGTGCGAGAATGGATAACACGATGATTACACCGAGTACAACCCAGGTGAATATGAGGGTATCGGCGGATAAATACAAAAATTTTTGGTTCAAGCCAAATGTGGTAAAAGGCTTCCAAAAATGTTCATGAAATATTTCGATGTCTTTCATAGAGCGAAATCCATTAAGGTTTATACATTCATGGTCGTGAATAATGTAATTTACTCATATCGGCCGAGAGCATGTTTGAGCGTGACCAAGTGGCTTTTCCCTCACAGGTTTCACGCATTTTTTTGAGTGTTTATTTCACGATGGTCGTTTTGTAGTATAAACCTCTTGGATTTCATTTGCTACCAAAGAAAGGCATGACTCAAATTTTTATGGCAGAAAGTGCAAGAACTCAAGTATTTTATATGCCAACAGAGCGCTTAAACAGACTCGTGCACACATAAAAATAATGTGCATAATTGTTTGGTTGGGCTGCAGGTAACGAAAGGTAAAAAAATAGCTTGCGCCCGTAGCGAGCGCAAGCAAAAGTATTTGTCTAATCATTGATTATTAGGCTGCAAGTTGTTTTTGCAAGTTCCAGTATGCATGAACGATGGACTTGGATCCAGTAATCACTACAAGGCCGTCTTTGCTATCAACAGATTGTGCTGCATAATTGTATGCTTCAACAAATGTTTTAAACATTTTTGCCTTGATCTTGAGTCCTTTTATGTTGTTGGTCATTGTTTCCGCATTCCATGAGTCAGACTCATACGATCCAGGAACAAATTCTTGAACGGGGCAAATAGCAACCATGCCGCCCGTTTTTTTAGCGAAGTAGCGTAAAATTTTCATGAACGTTTCTTGTTCAAGATTTTTTGCGGTAGCTCCGATAACAAGGGTAATGCCCTTAAGAGGCTTTTGGTAATGCAACAAGCGTACGCCAAAAAGTACGTTTTCGATTGCATCAAGATTAGAAGCAGTGTCGAGCAAAACGTTTGGCTTTTCTTGTGCAAGAAGCTCAAAGCGACCAGACAATTGTGCAATGGTTTTACACCAAAATTGGTCTAAAGTTTTTTGGGGATTAAGTTCGAGCTCTTTTTTTGCTTCAAGAGTCGGCCGGCCTTTTTTGCCTTTGGTTTTAATAAGTACGCTTGTTGTGGTTGCGGCAATAAACGGTTCGATAAATTTTTTAACATAGGTTTGACTTATGCGTTCAGCAAGTGCTGCTGCGCGACCGTGGATTTGTTCATAGGGATATGGCAGTGGTACGAGTTTACGAATAGGCATTTCCCATACACATTTTTTTTCTTCTGCAAGCTTTTGCATGCATGAGACGCTGTGTTTGGTTTGATCGCCAGTAATGACGTGTGTGCCAGATCCTGCAAGTTGCATAACCTCAAAAATTTCTTGATTGAGTTCTTCTTGCTTTTCAGTGCCCATTTTTCCCGTAACGCGCGTAATGGTAAGAATGTCTGGAATAAATGCTGAGAGCGGATGATTTTGAGAAAATTTATCGATCTCAAACAAAGCAAATTCAACATTGTTACGTACGCTATGAAGCATAGTGATCATGCATAAAATTTCTGTGCTTGATGCGTCTGGTGCAACTGTTTCAACTTTTTCTATAACTTCACAAGCTAAATCAACGAACGCTTTTTCTGATATTTCTTGGGTACCGATGCATATACGTTCTTGATACAAACGTATGTGTGGTGCATACAAAGCGCCGCACTGAAGGCTTTCTTCACCGAAAAGACGCGAGGTGAAGTGAATGGTCAAACTTTTTGAGTTTGTTCCCGCAACATACACTTTTTTAAGAGTCTGAGATGGATTACCCAGCGCCTTGTCCAATGCAATAAGACTATGCTTGGATTGTGCGGTATATGCAGAAGACCAGCGCGCATCAAGATACGCAGCGATGTCTTGATATGTACGCATCGCAACAGCTTTTGCCGCTGACGTTGTTTTTTTTAGTTCTTGTAAACTCATATTAATATCCTTTAGGCAATCTGTTTAAGTTTTATGCATGTTGTCATTTTTTTCGTGTCATTATCTTAACTATAGAAAAATTACCAATAAAGTCAAATTTGGTAATTTTTTATAGAATCATGTCGCGTTTTGACTGTTTGGCAAATTATATTGTTTTTATATATTTTTTATGACTCTGATATGGCACGAGTCATTATGGTATGCGCATGCAAGAGAATCGAGGGTGTGTATTGATTGGGTACATGGTTGGTGTGCATGCGACACCGTACATGATGCGATTTACAAGAACGTACCAATAGTATGCTTTCAAAAAAGAAAACATGATGTGATTAAAAACAAAGCCGACCGTGATTGGGTTCACGTTCGGCTATTAAAAAATGTTTCCTAACGTGTTGCTTCCCACTCGCCATAAAACTGTTCAAGAAACTCTTCCATGTACGCATGTCTTTTTTCAGCGATAGCGCGTGCGGTTTTTGTGTTCAAGCGATCTTTGAGCACAAGCAATTTTTCATAAAAATGATTAATCGCTGAGCCGTCGTTTTTTGAGTATTCTTCAAATGATGCATGCTGTTTATACGGTTTTTCTGGATCGTACATGGCATGATTTTTGTATCCTGCATAGGCGAACGTGCGAGCAATGCCCATTGCTCCCATTGCATCAAGACGATCGGCGTCTTGAACTATGTTACCTTCGAGTGTTTTCATTTCTGATGTGTCGGCAGCCCCTTTAAATGAGCATGTTGCGACAATGTCGTACACGGATTCTATGATATCTTTTGGAACATGGATACTTTCTAAAAAGGCTTGTGCGGTTTTTGCACCGACGAGCAGATCGCCATTATGAAATTTATGATTATCTATACCGTGCAGAAGAGCTGCAAGTTCAATAACGAGTATATTTCCGCCTTCGTGCTCATGTATTTTTTTCGCCATTTGCCATACGCGGTAGGTGTGCCACCAGTCATGGCCGGAGCTTACTGTTTTTTGTTCTCGTGCAAATGCGGCCGCTTGGTCAATGTAGTGTTGCATATCGGTATTCCTATTTTTTAAAAGTGTGGACAGTGTGTCGTGCGCTTTTTGTATACCAGAAGAGCTAGAAAGCGCGAGTGTTGAAAGTAATAGTGCGCATAAATATAGACACATAAAAGTATATTTTTTTGATACAAAAATCATTACAAATCCTTTGAATGTTACATCCATTTTTCATTTGATCTTCGTGTGTACAGCTCAATACGCTCTCGTTGCGCAATGGTGCGTCCGCGTGGCGTTTTTTCGATATATCCTTGTCTGATTAAAAAGGGCTCATACACGTCTTCAATCGTGACCTTATCCTCGCCCGTAAGGCATGCAATGGTCTCAAGGCCAACCGGTGTTGGATGGTCCAGCAAGATCGAGAGGATTCGGAGATCTATTTTGGTTAACCCATCAGAAGTAATATCTAAAATAGCGAGGGTTTTTTGAACAATATGCTCGTCGGCAATATTGTTGTTGGTCATCTGTGCAACATCGCGCACACGGCGGAATAATTTTTTTGCGATACGTGGTGTGCCGCGACAGCACCGGGCAAGCAATGCACCTCCCTGAGGGGTTATGGTGCAATTCAGTTTGCTTGAGGATTTGATGATAATGTCTTGTAATGCAGCTTCATCATAAAAGTCCAAGTGCTCTGATATGCCAAAACGACTGCGTAGTGGCGCTGAAATAAGTCCACTTTGCGTGGTAGCACCAATAAGCGTGAACGGGTTAAGCGGCAGGGTGATCGCTTTTGCGCCTGCGCCTTGTCCTAATATGACATCGATACTGTAGCGCTCAAGAGCGCTGTAGAGTACTTCTTCGATGGCTATGGGCATACGATGAATTTCATCAATAAACAAAATATCGCGTGGTTTGATCGAGGTTAAAATCGATACCAAGTCACCCGAACGCTCAAGAAGTGGTCCAGAGCATGTTTTAATGTTAACGCCCAGTTCTTTTGCGATAAGTGTCGCCAGTGTCGTTTTGCCCAAACCGGGAGGTCCGAACAAAAGCACGTGGTCCAATGCTTCATCACGTTGTTTTGCGGCTTGGATAAAAAGCAAAAGTTTTTGTTTGAGCGCGTCTTGGCCGGAGTACTCAGCAAAAGATTTTGGTTCATCACAAATATTTTTTTCGTCAGGGATGCTGAATAGTTCGTACAAAGGCGATTTACTGAATTCCATTTGAGCAGTCCTTTATGGGGCAAGCATACTAAATCTTCGAGCTAGTATACCATGCGCCCAGCCAAGTGCAGCGAATGTAATGAGATTATGTGAAAGGCCGCAGGTCATGAATGGCAGAGGAATACCAACTACTGGAGCTAATCCAAGGCCCATGGAGATATTGATGAATGTTGATAATGCCACGGGAGTTATAAGCCCAAAGGCAAGCAGCTGCGCGTGTGGATCAATAATATCAGGAAGAAATGTGTATGAACGAATAAACAAAAGTAAAAATAGGATAATAAGCAAAAAACAGCCAATGAGGCCAAATTCTTCAGCGAACACCGAAAAAATAAAGTCTGTTCGGCGCGCGGGCAAAAAGCATAAATGATTTTGTGTGCCCTTAAGGTACCCCTTGCCGCATATTCCGCCTGAGCCGATAGCTATTTTTGATTGTTCGATATGGTATCGTTCTTTGTGCAAATCACCGCCGCCCATGTACACAATAATACGATTTTTTTGATACGGCTTAAGCATGAACCATCCGGCTGGTGCGCATAATCCCATGATAATAAACAAAGTGATAAAATATTTTCGCGGAAAGTCTGCAGCCCACAAAAGAATGAGCCCTTCAAGAAAAATGATGATAGCAGTACCAAGATCAGGTTGTTTGAGAATGAGCACACATACAAAGCTCAGGATGCCCAAAAAAAACAAAAACGTATGCAGTTTGAACGGCCTACGTTTTTCTGTTGCGATCAAATACGTAAAGAAGGGTGGCAAAAGAAGTTTTGCAAATTCTGAGGGCTGAAACCTAATTCCTGCGATTGAGATCCAGCGCTGGGCTCCCCAGATGCCTATAGACCCCTTTATCAGGGTAATGATTAAAATGATCACGAGTACATAAAATGCAAAATAACCCCAGCGTTCGAGTTTGTGGTAATCCTGTGCGCAGAAGAACAAATAAATAACGATGCCTGCGAGAATTCCCCATACATGCTTATCAAAGTGAACTGAGCGTGCGCACAGTGCGCTTGTTGTGGCGCTAAAGACCGTGGCAAGGCCGACGAGTGAAATGAGCAGTACCAAAATAAAGCTTACCCAGTCGAACTGTGCGAAATAGCGGCGATCAAGTTTTACCATAGAGCGAAGTCCATTTAGCTATGCACATTCGAAATTGCGAATAGTGCCTTTGGGTTGCATAAATCGTGAATTTATTTGAGCGTGTCTTCAAGTGATTAACGTGTCACTTGGGCGGAGTCCATTACGTTTATGCCTCTCGAAGCGGTAGCAATGAACCAGGCTGCGGAAGGGTAGGTCTGTTCTTTTTTTCTATGAAGCCTTCTGAGTCAAAGAGACATGCATGTTCAAGAACTGAAGCATCGATTTTTTCGAGTTCGTCATAACAAACGGTGTACAGCTCAAGATAAAATTGTGCGCGTTCTGTTTCAACAAGCTTCCAGATAGTATTGTAGGTCGTGTTGTGTGCAAGCGAGAGCTGCCAGCATTTTTTGCTGAGCGGAATATAGCGCAGATCGATTGCGGTGAATGTTTTTTCTGTAAAAAACGGAAGCATAATTGCAATGTTCTGCATGAGCGTTGGTCTCGTAGCATTATCTGTTGCAAGCTTGCTTAATTCAGCGATCATTTTTTTAAGAACTTCGTAGTAGACGCTTACTTTTTTGCAGATTGTTTTTTTAATGTATGATCGCTCGCGTTTGATATAATCAGAAAAATCTTGGTTTGCAAAACGCACGTCTTTGAGCACGTATTCGGTGCATTGTGCGTATGTGCGGGCTGCTGTTTTATACGTTTCATATGTGCTTGCAGCATATTTTGCTGACGCTATAAAGGCTGCTTCGGATATTGCATGCGGTTGCGCGATCGATGGATTTCGACGTGTTGAACAAATGCAATCATTGGTTTTGAGAACCATGTCCAAGTGCCCGGCAACGCGATCTTGTGCAGTTAATGTTGCGGCTGAGCGCGCATACGAAAAATATAAAATATTGAGTAAAAGGAGAAGATCATTTTTGTCAGCCTTGTGAGCCTGCACAAATGATCGAAGGTTGACACATTTTTGTTGAGTTTTAGAATCGGTTGAAAACGTGTATGTGACCGGGGTGCATAAGAAAAAAAAACACAAAGAAAAGATGCACTGTGTATACGGTGTATTCGTTCGAACGAAGTTCATCTGTTAATACCCCCTAATAACAAAATTTACTTAGATATATACACCAGCATTGCGTTTTAGACATATAATCAATGAGCAAATTAGCATAAGTCAAAGGAGCGAACGCTCAAAAAATGGTCGGGGCGGCCAGACTCGAACTGGCAACCCCTCGCTCCCAAAGCGAGTGCGCTACCAAATTGCGCCACGCCCCGACATTTACGCTTTTAGTGTACTTGTTCTTTATGCTCAGTGCAATCTGTTACGTTGTGGTAACCTATTGTGCTTCGCATGACAAACACGTGATATAATCAGATCAATACGGCGAATGCCATATTCAACTGGGGTGAGTGGTGGGATTCGGACCCACGACCCTCAGAGCCACAATCTGATGCTCTACCAACTGAGCTACACCCACCATACATCTCAAAGATACACTATAACGTATAAAAAAGATTACTAAAAAGCAACTTTAGTTTGCGTGTTTTTTTGATATTGTGAGATAACATGACAGGTGAATAGTATAATCAAACATTTTTGAGAACGGATGACCCATGCATACAGAACGATTAAAAAACATAGCGAGATTTATTAAGAAATGCATTCCCACATGTCGATCTGAAAATGCGATTAATAATCAAATTGATGCAGGTCAAAGTGGCAAATGCCATATATTATATGGCTGTGGAGCACTGGTATTGTTTCATACTTTTTTTGTCCAAGCGCTCCCCGTTTTTTTTACACTGTCTGATGAGGCTATTGCGATGCATGCAGCTTCATACAAAAAAACTCAGCGCATGTTACTGGTGACTAAGACGGCAGGAATAACGATCGGTGCGGCAGTGGTCGCATATGGCGTGTACACGTTTTTCTCAGATATGCACAAATCGCGTGCATACGAAAATTCTCAGCACCGTGATTTTGTTAAGGAACTGTATGCGGAGCATCAAGGTGTTATTAAAAAGGGCTCATTGCCGGCATACGTGGCTTCTATTGTGAGGTATGGTGCGATAGAAGGGGTATCATCAGTTATATCATCGCTTACATTTTCTGGTCTTGGTGTGCTTGTTAATTGGCAAAGAGAGCACCAAAAAACGTTTACGCATACGGCGCAACAGCTTGCGCAGGATCTATCTTTTTACACCAAAAGTTTGCAAAAAAATATTGATGTAGTGTTAACCAATCAAAAAGAAAATTCTTGCGCAGTCTACACGCACATGGTCAACAGTGACCTATTACTGTGTAAAGATCGTTGTGAGCGTATGCTCGGATTTATTTTGTATAAACAAGGCACGTGTAAGCACAGTGCGGCATTGTTTGCTCGCTGTGCCATTTTGGAGCGACAGGTTCATGCATTATATAACGTGCTTGTTGCAGTATATCAAAAAAATGATTGGGACGATCGCGCAACGCTCGAGCAGCTCAAAAAGGCTGCAGAAAAAGCAAACACCGAGTTTGAATGTGTGAGTGAGCGTGTGCTTGCTATGATGGGTGTGTTCCCTGAGCACAATATGCGAGATTTGTGTATTTCAGACAAAGTAAATTGTATTGAAAAAGGCACTTTCACCCCTCGATTTGAAGCTAATCGCCCAGATGCTTGTCCTTACTCGCATCATGGAAATGCGATTGATGATCAAATTGGTGTAAGTCAAGATGGTGAATGCCATGAGGTTAATCATGAGTAAAACGCCCCTCATGCAACAGTATGATGATGTTAAGGCGCAGTACCCAGACTCATTGGTTATGTTTCAGGTCGGTGATTTTTACGAATTCTTTTACGATGACGCAAAAAAGGCCGCAGCGTTTTTGGCTATAACTCTTACTCAGCGCGGTTTTGCAGGCGGGCAACCTATCCCACTTGCGGGCGTGCCGGTGCACACAGCTGATCATTACGTGCTCAAGCTTGTGCGCGGTGGCTTTCGTGTTGTGGTGTGTGATCAAGTGACTCAGCCTATGCCAGGACGCATGATTGAACGTGCAGTTACGCGCGTACTTTCGCCGGGGACTCTTACTGATGTGGGCATGCTTACGGATAAAAAAACTTCGTATATTGCAGCCGTACACCACGTTAATGGTGCGTACGGTATTGTGTTCGCAGAATTTTTGACCGGTCAGGTCTTTTTTACCACGTGCCCTGCTGGTGCCGAGTATCTCTTGTATGCAGAGCTGGGACGATTCTTGCCTGATGAAATTATTGTGGGTGTTGACGCTGAGGCTATGCGTCTTAAAGCTATGCTTGAGAAGTCTGGCTTTTTTGTATCGACAGAAAATTGGCAAACTCAAACCATTTTTACCCAAGAAGACTTTGGTACATGGTTTGATGTTGAGCCGCACGTGCGGCTCTTTGTTGAATCATCGCAGGTGTTGCGTGAAGTTATGGGCCTGTTTTTTTGTTTTATTAAAAAGCAACAACGTGCAGTGTGGAGTCAAATAAGAGACTTTCATCTGTATGCTGTTGATGATTATGTGGTGCTTGACGCGGTTACACAGCGCAACTTAGAGCTCGTTGCCAATACTTATGATGGTAGTGAAAAAAACACGGTGTTCGAAGTTCTTGATCAAGCGATGACCTCAATGGGTTCGCGCGTGATCAAGCGATGGCTTACACGTCCGCTTGTACGTGTGATTGATATCGAGCATCGTCTGGATGTCATATCGTTCATGCTTTCACGTGTCGTGATTCGTGAAGAGTGCTGCGCATTACTTAAGTCGCTCGGTGACTTTGAGCGTTTAATCGGGCGCATTGCCGTGCGTCGTGCGCGTGTGCAAGATTTTTGTGCACTCAAAAACAGTCTTGGAGTTTTACCACGCATTAAGGCAGTGTGTACCAGATCGGACCAGCCTTTTTTAATCGAGTTAGCTCAAGTTTTGGTGGATGTTTCGGTGCTGCAAAATTTCATTGAGCGTGCGCTCTATGAGCAGGATAGCTCAGGTGTGACGCGTGAGTGGCTCATAAAGCCGGGATTTAATCAAGAGCTCGATCGCTTGCGCACAATTGTTGATAAAGGTGATTATCTCGTGCTTGATCTTGAAAAAAAAGAGCAAGAGGCTACGGGTATTAATTCGCTTAAAATTCGGTATAACAAAGTGCATGGCTATGCCATTGAAGTGACAAATACGCACGCAGCATTGGTGCCAGCACGCTATACTCGTTTGCAAACGCTTTCGAATAAAGAACGTTTTACGACCCAAGAACTTAAAGATATTGAGTATGACCGCTCGCGTGCTGCGGTTGATAGTGTAGAAATCGAAAAGCAACTGTACAACCAAGTGGTTGCAGAAGTGTATGCATATTTACCTGCACTTAAAAAAATGAGTGCGTATGTGGCAGAGTTAGACGCTTTTTTAGGGCTATCGCTTGCAGCCCATCAGCAGGGGTATACTCGTCCAGTTGTGGGCCAGTCTGCAGAACTGCATATTCACGAAGGTCGCCATCCGGTTGTTGCCGCACAGTTACGTCACGAGTTTATCGCCAATGATACGTTACTTACGGTAAGGGAACCATTTTGGATCGTGACCGGTCCCAACATGGGCGGCAAGTCCACCTTTTTACGCCAAAGTGCACTGATCATTATTTTAGCGCACATGGGCTCGTTTGTGCCGGCATCGTCTGCATCAATGCCTCTGGTAGATCGTATTTTTACTCGTATCGGTGCGTCTGATAACGTGGCCGCGGGCAAGAGTACCTTTTTGGTCGAGATGGAAGAGACCGCGCTTATTTGCTCTCATGCAACCGCGCGTAGTTTCGTGGTGCTTGATGAGGTAGGGCGGGGTACCAGTACCTATGACGGTTTTTCACTCGCGTATGCGATTGTTGAGTACTTGTACACGCATGTTGGTGCAAAATGTTTGTTTGCAACCCATTACCATGAACTTGCTCATCTGGCTGAACAGTACGAGGGTATTGGTATGTACCATGCAGTAAGCAAGCGTGTTGATGGATCAGTATTATTGCTTCATCGTATCGAGCGTGGCATTGCGCAAGGAAGTTTTGGTATCGAAGTTGCAAAAATTGCCCAACTTCCACCAATGGTGATTGAGCGTGCGTACCAAATGTTGCAGTCGATTGATACGTCATCGCATGCATTATCCGTACGCTTAAATGGTGCGCGTGTTGATCAGCAGGATCAGAGTTCGTTTACGCAAACATGTATCAAAGATTATTCGCAACATGAGCGTATTATTGCAGCGCTTAAGAGCGTTGACCCGAACTCTCTCTCGCCGCGAACGGCGTTTGATATGGTCTGGAAATTGTGTGAACAAGCAAAAGATTTGTAATGGTACAAAAAAATAGGAGTTGTGTTCTATGGAACGGACAAACTTAAATATTTTCTTGGCGCGTATTGATGAAAAAAAACAAAAATTAGATACTTTACGACCTTTACCGGTTGAACTTATAAAAAACGTACATGATTGGATGCGGATAGAGCTTACCTATACCACCAATGCCATTGAGGGTAATACGCTTACTCGACAAGAAACAGCGCTACTTTTAGAGCATGGTATTGTCGCTGCTGGTAAAAAGTTACGTGAACATTTTGAAGCCTTTAATGCTGCTCGAGCATATGATTATGTTAATGAGCTTGCCAAAAAATCACGATCAGACATAACCCTTTGTGATGTATTAGAAGTACATCGTTTGGTTCTTGCATCCATAGATGATGCTCATGCGGGCGTGTTCAGGCAAACAGCGGTTCGTATTATGGGATCGCATCTAGTTCTTCCCGCTGCCCATAAACTTGATCGTCTTATGGATGAGTTTATGTGTTGGTTTTGCTCTCAAGAGGGGCATCCGGTAATTATTGCTGCTCGTGCTCATCATAAACTTGTTGCAATTCATCCATTTATTGATGGTAACGGTCGTGCTGCGCGTTTTCTTATGAACCTTGTGCTGGTGCAAAATGGCTACCCATGGTCGGCGATTATTCCTGAATCTCGACGTGCATATCTTGCTGCGCTTGATAAGGCGAATGAGGGAGATGACTCAGAGTGGATACTTTTTGTTGCTGATGCTGTTGATAAAAGTTTGGATATGATGCTGGAATTAGCGCAACAAAATATAGAAAAATAAAAGTTTTATAACGGTATCAGAACAGTTGTTTTGTGAAAAAATGTACTCACAAGATCGTGCACTTGTGTACCGTGGGGATGATGATCAAAACCGCTCAATCTGACGTGTGGTAAGTTGGAAAAACATTGATACCATTATTGATGGATAAAAAATTTTGCTATTTAAGGAGAATTGTCATGTCGTTACCCGCTAAACGGCTTCCCATTGGTATTCAGTCTTTTGAAAAACTTCAAAAAAATGAGTGTGTTTATGCCGATAAAACCAAGCTTATCTATGACCTGGTTAATCAGGGTAGCTGGTTTTTTTTATCTCGGCCTCGCAGGTTTGGAAAATCCCTTTTGTGTTCAACTTTGCGGGCTCTTTTTGAGGGCCGGCGCGATTTGTTTGAGAATACTTTGATTGCGCAAAGCGACTGGAAATGGGCTGCGGTACCCGTTATTCATGTAAGTTTTTCGAGCATGTCATATGAGTCCGTTGCTGTTTTTAAAACGTCTTTTAACCAACGTCTTGATTTTATGGCAGAAGATTTTGGTGTAGATGTTCGAGCTTCTCAAACGCCCGGTGATAAAATTATGCGTATGTTAGAGCTGCTTGGTAAAAAACAACCGATTGTTCTTATTGTAGATGAGTATGATAAGCCTCTTATTGATAATTTAACAAACAAAGAAGTTGTCGGTGAAATACGCGATATTTTACGCGATTTTTATGATTCAATAAAAAATTCTGATGAGTATCTTCGTTTTGTGTTTATAACGGGTGTTACTAAAATATCGAAAGTATCTATATTTTCAGATATGAACAATCTTGAAGATATTAGTATGGTTGAGCGTTATCAATCACTATGTGGATATACGCTTGATCAAATACATGAAAATTTTAGTTCACACATTACAGAATGGGCTGATGCAGAAAACATTGATCGATCCGTTGTGATACAGAATTTACAAGAGCATTACAACGGGTACTGTTTTGGTATAGATTTTACACAAAAAGTTTTTAATCCCTATTCTGTGTTACTTGCTCTGAGTCAAAAGAAGCTCAAAAATTATTGGTTCGAAAGTGGCACGCCTCTTTTTTTGACCAAAGTTCTTAGGGAACAGTTGCATGCTGTCGAACGATTTGAGTCATTAGAAATTTCTGAATCAGAGTTTGAATCGGCTGATATCGATTTTTTATCCATCAAAATTTTGCTCTATCAAACAGGCTATTTGACGATTAAATCATACAACAAAACGGATAGAACGTATGTATTGGGTTATCCGAATGCTGAAGTTGCGCATGCATTTATCAACAAGCTCATGTTTTATGTGGGTAAGCTTTCTGAGAGTGATTTTAGCGCAGGCATTCGAAAAATTCGTTTAGCTTTGCAGTCTGATGATATTGAACTGTTCGTTGAACAATTTAACCATATGCTTAGCATGATTCCCTTTATGTTGTTTAAACGTGGAGAAGCTTTTTATCAAACGATTTTCTTTTTGATCTGTCAGGCAGCTGGCTTTAAAACACGAGTTGAGGTGGCTACTGCTTTGGGTAGCATTGATGCCATGATCGAGTTTGGCTCTAAAAAATATATTTTTGAGTTTAAAATCGATGATTCAGCCAAAAAGGCTCTTGAACAAATTAAGCGCAAAGAATATTATCGCGGATTTCTTGCCCAAGCAACAAAGCAACAACTGGTTTTGGTTGGAGTGAGTTTTGATACTGTTACACGTCAAATCAATGAATACGAAATCGAACGTATGAATACAATCATGTAAGATATGCAATTCAATTGCATATCTTACATGATGATTTTAAAAGATTGGTCTAATTGATATTTTTAAACATGTTGGGCAAATATTTTTTTTAACAGGTTATTCAAACTACAAAGGACCCCGGTTTTTCCCGAGGCCCTTTGTGGTTTGCATAACCTGATGTTTTTAAAGCACAATCATAGTTGTGTATCGATTAAAAGCCGAGGCCACCGCGGATCCAAATGCCCCATTGATTTGCCGAGCAGCATTTTTTTGTTGATGCA